>ERZ651768.221-NODE-221-length-42075-cov-3.824849_pt1 | contig 42075 bp, 37 predicted proteins | sample MGYA00514754_ERZ651768 | MGnify/ENA metagenome assembly ERZ651768
GTCAGTAATCTCTGGATAATGAAGCTGGAATATATCAATATAATCTGTATGTAGCCTTCTCAAGGATTGCTCGCAAGCAAAAGATATATAGTCAGGATCGAAATTTTTTTTTCTGATCTCCAATCCTTCTAAATCAGGGGAATAGAAATCAATTCCTGCCTTGGTTGATAGAATAATTTCCTTTCTAACCGTACCTAGAGATTCATGAATCAGGTCTTCTCCATATCCTTTTCCATAGCTATCAGCCACATCAAAGAGGTTAATCCCGAGGTCAAAGGCTTCACGGAGCAGATTAACCGAGTTTGTGGATTTCGCTTGCGCCCATCCAGGTGTACTAAGAGTCCAAAGCCCAAAACCTATCTCTGAAACCGAGATATCATTGCTTTTAAAAGAATTGTATAGCAAGTTATTCGCGAGATATCCTCAAAATTCAATCATTTTATGTAAGCGATCTTGCCAGCGCCCCTCTTACATATTTGGCCATTTCTTCGTACTCTGAATCTGACATAGCGGGAGTCAGGTATCCGAGTTCAATGTCGTTGCTTAAATCGACCCAGGATTTGCATCCTGCAAACTCCGGTAGTACGGGAACAAAAGCAGGATATTCAAGCCGATACACCCTAAGAAGCGCCACCGTCAAAGGCTGGCTGGGCCGCCAGTTAAACCGAGAAGATGTATATTCTTTCGTCCAAAGGTGATTGTCCGCGATTCTTTCAAGCTCATCCTCATCTCTTAACTCGAATTTATCCGTGACATATGCCCAGTACTTAAACTCAGCGACTCCATTATCAGGATCAGGAAACTCTCCGGCCACTTCTTCTAAAAGGCGAGTATAAGTTGGTTTAATCAGCTCACTTCTCTGATGTTCATATGTCGGATAAAAAAGAAATTCAGGATGAACAATTCTAAATTCTTTATCATCTCGATGTATTCCACCCTTTCTGAGAATGATTATCTGATCTCCTCGAGCCATAGCTTCTACAGCCACCGCCCATTCCTTAAGAGCGGTAGATGATCTTTTGGGTAATTGATTCATTTGGCACCGACCTTATCTAACACTTAATTCCCAAACTAGCATTACTGTGAATTTATTTCTAGTTACCAGTCTTTATACTGATATCATACCAACACTTAATTAAGGTGAATATCATGGTTTCAAGGCAAGCCGACACGCTTTTCACTGGAGGGCTGTTGGTCAGTGGGGAAGGCGTCGTCAAATGTGATGTCGCCGTAACGGGGGAAATTATCTCCTCAGTAGGGTCACATCCTTTAAGGGTTGCGGCCAAAGAGGTGATTGATGCCTCCGGTTTGTACATATTCCCTGGAATCATAGACGCCCATAACCATCCGATAAATCTTGATAAGATGGACAGTTTTACCAAGAGTTCTGCCTATGGTGGCGTGACAACCGTGATTCCATTTATGCAAAACATGCGAAGCCGGGGAATAGAAGGGAGCACATCAGAGATAATCCAAGACTTTATAGAAGAATCTCGTCAGATTTCCTACTTGGATTTTGGTGTACATGCCATCTTATTAGGTGACGATGATGTGACTGTAGAAGTCCCACGTCTAATGGACATGGGTGTCATATCTTTCAAGATGTATATGACTTACCCAAAAAGGGGAATGATGATGCCTGATGACAAGATGCTGGAGGCGATGTCTCTTGCTTCTGATGCAGGGGGCATCGCAATGGTCCATGCTGAAAACGGCTATTGCATAGATTACTTAACCGACATGTTTATAGAACAAGGAAAAACAGGAAGGGAATTTTACGCAGAATCTCAGCCTCGGATACTAGAGGTCGAAGCAGCTAATAGAGCTGCGACTTACGCCAGTGTGACTGGATGCCCCCTTTACGTGGTGCATTTAAGTGCCAGAGAAGTATTGAACGTCATCGAAAGGTTCAAATCAGAAGGGACAAAAATTTTTGGTGAGACATGTCCTCAGTATTTGGATCTTACAAATCAACACCTTCTAGATTACGGGCCGCTTGCCAAGATAGGACCACCTCTCAGAGAAAAAGCTGACAATGAGGCGATGTGGAAGGGACTGAAAAACGGAGTAATAGACACTATTGCAAGCGATTTTTGTGGATTCAGTAAAGCACACAAATATTCTGGAGGACGCAGTTCAGGCCAGGTCGAGGCCCTAGATGAGATCAAAGATAACGGAAACATTTTTGAAGCGAGCTTTGGCGGTAACTGGACTGAGCAGATGTTGCCGGTTGTCTTTGAAGAGGGCGTCAATAAGGGACGTATAACTCTGACGCGATTGGTACAAGTGATGTGTGAAAATCCCGCAAAGATCTTTGGGATTTTCCCTAAGAAGGGGACAATCAAGGTCGGATCAGACGCCGACATTGTCCTATTTGACCCAACGGTGCAACACACGCTCTCAGCGGAGGCGCAGCATTGCAACTCGGATTTCACGATGTTCGAAGGCAAAGAAGTGCTGGGCAAACCGATCTATTCAATGCAAAGAGGTAGGCCTATCATTAAGGACGGCCAAATCCTTCCACTTCAAGGTAGTGCAAATTATTTGCCCGGTGATGTCACGTTAACAGCGTGTACGGAAACTGGATATCCTGTCAATTAGCCAATTCATTCAATCTCAGCTTATACATAAGGAGAACCGAGTCATGGTTATCGGGCATACCCACAGTGACGTGAAGCTCACAAGTCTGGCTTCATGCGCAGGTTGAGCATCTAAACTTAGTCCAGAAGACCTGTCGCAGGTTCTGCGACAGCTACCCAACATGTCACACCCAGATCTCCTGGTTGGGACATCAACTAGCGACGATGCTGCCGTTTATCGCCTTTCCGAAGATCTGGCGATAGTTATGACAGTAGATTTCTTCCCACCCATAGTGGATGATCCATTCACTTTCGGGGAAATTGCTGCGGCTAATTCTTTATCCGATGTTTACGCCATGGGTGCCAAACCTATAGCTGCGCTAAATATAGTGGGATTTCCTTCTGACCTTGATATGTCCATCCTGGGAGAGATCATGAAAGGAGGTGCTTCTAAAGCATTGGAGGCAGGAATAGTAATAGTTGGCGGACACACTGTAGCAGACGCTGAACCCAAATACGGTTTATCTGTTACAGGCCTGGTCCGTCCGGGAGAACAGGTTACAAACGCGGGAGCACAGCCGAAGGATATTCTTATTATTACAAAACCGATCGGAACTGGCATTATCACTACCGCGGGGAAACAAGGAATCGCTCCAGAATCAGTTCTATCAGAAGCAGTAAGCGTCATGGCAACTTTGAATCGCAATGCCGCAGAATCGATGATAGAAATAGGTGTAAACGCCTGCTCTGACGTCACTGGGTTCGGATTGTTGGGGCATCTCAGGGAGATGGTAGAGGGCGCTAAGGTATCCGCTCATCTAAATCTTTCTAACATACCGATAATTCCTGGAACTCTGGAGCTTCTCTCCAAAGGAATCGCGCCAGGTGGCACAAGAAGAAACCTTGATTCAATAATGAAAGTCACGACATGGGATACTGAAATTTCAGATAGCGATAAACTTCTATTGTCTGATGCTCAGACTTCTGGCGGCCTGCTGATATCTGTTGACCAGACTAAGGTAAATGACCTTTTAGGGAAGCTCACCGCCAATGGGGTCAACGACGCTAGGATAATAGGAGAGATAGTTCAGTCGGAAGGTCAATCGCGTATTTTTGTCCACCCTTGAATTAGACGCTGTGGGCAGCGAGAAAAATAGGATTATCTAACAGAATGAATGTATTCATTCTGTTATCTTTATCTCATTAAAGACTAGTTATTGGAGAACCATCATTGTCGACTGCTTCCGAACTGATAAGAAAAGATATACTCGCCGGATTAGAATCCGCTTTCGAAAAAGGCACTTTACCGGAAATACAAGTTGATGATGCTGCAATAGAGCGCCCTCAAAATCCTGAACACGGGAACTTCGCTTGCAGTTTGCCCTTAAAATTAGCAAAACCTTTCAAAATGAACCCTTTAGCAATAGCCAAGGCGTTAACGGAAAACTTGCCTACTAATGGCGTCATAGGGAACGCCTCCGTAGTAGCCCCTGGCTTCATCAACATAACCCTCGACAGACGATGGGTTTTAGATCAGGTACATTGGATACGGGATAACCCCGAGACTTTTTCTGACATATCAATTGGGAAGGGCAAAAGCGTTCAAGTAGAGTATGTAAGCGCGAACCCAACAGGGCGGTTGCATATTGCTCACGCAAGGGGGGCCGTTATTGGAAGTACCCTCTCTGAGCTTCTTAGAACAGCTGGCTATATAGTCCAGGAAGAGTATTACCTTAACGACGCAGGCAACCAGATAGACAATTTTGATATTTCTCTTTTAACAAGGTACAGACAACTTTGCGGAGAGTGTGTAGAACTGCCTGAAGGCGCCTACCCGGGTGAGGACATCATAGATGTCGCACGGAAAATACTTGATCGGGATGGTCACCGCTATTTAAAAATGCCAGAAAAGGAGGCCAGGTCGGCGATCGGTATAGCCGGAACACCCCTCATTCTTGAAGGTATTTCGCAAGATATTAGCAGCTTAAGAATCCAATTTGACAATTGGTTTAGCGAAAAAAGCCTATTTAAGGCAGGTCAATTTCAAAAATGTATCAAAATCCTTAATGACAAAGGATTTGTGGAAAAGAAAGACGGCGCTACTTGGCTGATCTCCTCAGAACTTGGGGAAGAAAAAGACAACGTTCTTATTCGAAGGACAGGCGCTCCAACATACTTTGCCACCGACATCGCGTATCACTTCAACAAGTTTCAGGAACGCAGATTTGACAGGGTCATAGATATCTGGGGAGCCGACCACCAGGGCCAGGTGTCGAGGCTTAAGTCCGCGTTAGCTGCCCTAGGAACAAATCCAGATAACTTGGATATGGTGCTCGTTCAAATGGTTAGGTTCAAGAAAGGAAAAACAGCCGAGAAACTTTCAAAACGACGTGGAAATGTCATCCCACTTTTAGAGCTGGTTAATGAGGTAGGCGCTGACGCTTGCAGATTTATGTTTTTGTCGAGATCCCATGATAGCCAGCTAGAATTTGATCTTGACCTGGCGAAGGAAAACTCTTCTGAAAACCCTGTTTACTACGTTCAGTACGCACATGCGCGAATCTGCAGCATACTGAGACTCGCAACGAGTAAAGGAATATCTTTCGATGAAGGCGAATCAAATAGACTTGGAGAACCAAGCGAACTAAACCTCATCAATAAGATGTTAGAACTTCCAGACGTCGTAGAGACGTCCGTTAGAAATCTGGAACCACATCATCTCCCTCATTACGCCTTGGAACTAGCCACCTGTTTTCATCTGTTCTATCAAAACTGTCGTGTGATTTCGTCTCACGCATCTGATATTCCTCTTACAAAGTCGAGATTGATGTTAGTTGATGCCGCACGCATAGTATTGAAGAAAAGTCTCGATTTAATGAAAATGACTGCCCCAGAAAAAATGTAGCCATTAGAGAAACTACCGTCTCTGTTCATTATTTTTATGTGGTGGGAAGGATTTCTGTGATAATTACCGATTTAAAAATAAGAGAGCTTATAGGAACCATGGAGCATGAGGAACCCTTTTGGGAAGAGCGTCTGGTTCGTCCTATTGACATATATCCGGAACACAGAAGCGCTGGAGGAGACAAGAAGAGGGTCGGACCGGGACTCTATTCCATGGACTCTAGGTTTTTGGAAATACAAACTGATGATGGAGTGACAGGGATGTCAGGGCCATTTTCAAGAATTGAAGCCTTCATTATCGATACTCAGTTACGTGAACTGCTTATAGGAAATGACCCCCTAGCCATTGAACTGATATGGGATCAGATGTATCGGTCCAGTATCCATGGAAGAAAGGGCGAAACCATGATGGCGATAAGTGTAGTCGACTGCGGATTGTGGGATCTGAAAGGAAAGGCATTCCAGCAACCCGTATTTCGCCTTCTGGGAGGTCCAACACGAGATTCCATACCGGCTTATGCCAGTTCCTTACAATATTCAGTGGAACCCAAGAAGGCTAATGAAAGAGTCAAAGAAATCATGTCACAAGGCTACAAAGCATCCAAGTGGTTTTTTAGGCACGGCCCCGCCAGTGGAATTCAAGGAATTAATGCAAATATAGAACTAGTCGAGGCGCTAAGAGACGGCTCGGGTCACGAAGCGGACATCATGATGGACGCCTGGAGTAGCTGGAGTGTCCCTTATACGCTTGGGATCGCAGCCAAGATCGCAGAATACAATATCAAGTGGCTGGAAGAGCCAGTACTTGCTGACAAGTTAGACAGCTACATAGAGTTACAGCGCAATTCGCCTATACCTATTTCTGGTGGGGAACACGAATACACGAGATGGGGTTTCAGACAAATCGTAGAAAATAAAGCGATGGATTATCTACAGCCAGATATTTATTGGGCTGGCGGGATCAGCGAGCTTGTCAAAATATGTTCTCTTGCTTCGACATTCGACCTGCCCGTTATACCTCACGGTCATTCAGCGCAGGCGACAGCTCATCTTATAGCTGCTCAATCCCCGGATACATGTCCTATTCAGGAACATCTCATAAAGTGGAATCAAGTTCACCAGTTTTTCCTGAAAGAGCAGCTCAACCCGATTAACGGAGAAATATCAGTGTCCAGGCTGGAAAAGCCAGGTGTCGGAATAGAGATTAACGAAAACAAAGTCGAATCTGAGAAGATACTTTCCTGGTCCAACGACTGAGGCTTCTTAACACTGCGGAAACAATTAGAATGAAAATTACCAATATTGAGACAACATTGCTCCACAATCCGAACGGTACTCCTATACAGGACGCTACTATTCAATCCCCTGCAGGAAATGCAGGAAGAGGTCAACTCTTCGTTCACATATTCACTGACGAAGGTATTGAAGGTCTCGGAATGACCTATCCTTCTCCAGGCATTCGTGATGTTATTAATAACGCCTTGAAAAGCGTTTTAATAGGAAAGGACCCACTGGACATAGAGAAGATTTGGAACGACATGTATTGGAAAGTTCGTGGCTACGGACGAAAAGGAATTGCATTTTGCGCCATTTCTGCGATCGACATAGGACTCTGGGATCTCAAGGCAAAAATAGTAAACCTGCCTCTTTATAAATTGTTAGGCTCTTATACGGATTCCGTACCTGTGTACGGTAGCGGCGGATGGACCAACTTCACTGAAAAGGAGCTCATCAAGGAGATGACCGACTACGTGGAAGCTGGAATTCCTAGGGTAAAAATGAAAGTAGGCAAAGATTTTGGAAAATCGGAGAGAGAGGATATACAACGGTTGGAAGCCGTTAGAAATGCCGTTGGGGATGATGTTGCAATCTTCATTGACGCCAATAACGGTTATTACAGAAAACAGGCTATTTATATGGCCCGTGAATTTGAGCAATCCCAGGTGGGGTGGTTTGAAGAACCTCTGATCCCTGACGATGTCAAAGGGTTGGCAGAAGTTGCTAGATCCTCATCTATACCCATAGCAACAGGCGAACACGAATACACAAAATACGGATTCCGGGAACTTATCGAGCGAGCCGCCGCAGACATAGTTCAACCGGACATAGGGAGAGTTGGGGGAGTAACAGAATGGATGAAGGTCACCCATCTGGCGCAAGCTTTCAACTTGCCTGTAGCTCCCCATGCACTTCAGTTGGTGCACTTACATGTGGCATGTGCGACGCCAAATTTAAAGGTCGTTGAGTACATGAATATAGCCCTAGAAGGCGACGAGATCTGGTATACAGATTTTCCTAAACAAAAAAAAGGTATGTGGTCACCATTCCCTGACAAACCCGGACTCGGCCTGGAGCTGGACCACTATTCTGTTTCTAAATACGCAATTTAGTCAGCTCAACGTACAAGTTCAGGCAATTTTTTCAAGGATTCGATATTTCTTGAGGACGCAAAGATATCAACGTAAGACTCTACTGCTTTAAGAGTACGTGTATCCTGTTCGTAACTGTCCGTTCCAAGAAGTGGATTCAACCATATTATTCGTTTTACTAACCGGGATAACCTTCTGATTCCTACTACAACTTCCTGTGGCTCTCCCGTATCCCATCCGTCGCTCATCAGCATAACCGTGGTATCACGATCTAGATCGGCAGAATAAACTCTTTGAAACTCATATAGGCAAATTCCTATTTTGGTACCCCCGGACCAGTGAGAAACCCTTCCACTAATTTTCTTCACAGCTTCACCCACAGTCGGTGCCCTTAGATCTCTAGTTACCTCGGTCAAGATGGTACTGAACACAAAAACTCTCACTTTATTGGTCTGCCTGCAAACTTCAAATGCCAGCCGTAGTAGGTTTTTGCTATGTTTGTCCATCGAACCGCTCACATCCAGAAGCATTATCAAATGAGGCACCCGTGGCAATTTTTCTTTCCTAGGAATCTTAAAAAGCTCGCCTCCGTGACCTAAATTTGCCCTGAAAATACTTCGGATATCCACGCTCCCATGTCTTCCTCCCCTGTGATACCTCCTTCCGGGGCGGTCAGACAGTGACTTGATGAGGCGATTAGCAATTCTGGGTATCTCAATAATTTCCTCTTCGGCTAAATGAGGAATTTCTCGGTATTCTCTCGACTCCCGATCATTCGCTCCCATTTTTTCCGGGTAAAATAACAAGTTACCTGATGAAGAATCATGTTCCGGTATTACTGAATCACTCCTACGACGACGAAAATCTTTCCCCCCACTGAACAGATCAGACTCCGTATCTATATCCTTTCTAACGGGAATAAAATCAAACGACCAGAACTTTCCAAATGCATCATCGAAGAGATGAATTTCTGATTTACGGCTCACGAAAAGAGTTCTCAGCGTCCAGTAAAGTGAAGATCTATTCAGTAACACTATTGAGGCAGAATTTTTGTTGTATAGGAAATTCAAAGCGTCCGATACTTCCGAAGGTCCAACAAGTAAACCTAGTGACCTGAGAGCACGTGCGAATCTTGATAGATGAGTGAGGTAATCGTATTCTGAAGTTCTCACTATTGATCTCAACTCAGGCCAATGAACCTGACGACTCTCCTAAGTGGCGCGGACCCCATTTATTTGCTTCTACTTGAACAAAAAAATCCATCACTGTTCTGTTAAAAAGACCCGGTTCTTCCAAGTTGATGGCGTGACCTGATCGCGGAAACACAGAAAGCCCGGCAGCAGGAATATTCTCCTTCATAAAAAGAGCTGGATTGATACAAGGGTCATCTTCATCACCAGTCAGCACGAGTGTGGGAACATAAAGGGCTCTAAGCTTATGGGCTAATTCAAAAACAGACGGACGCCTAGATAAGACTCCACGAAAAGTGTTCGCTGAACCGATAGAAGAATGACCGAGAAATTGAGACTTGAACAGTTCGTAGCCTTTAGGATCCTTTTGTCTCAACTGCACTCTTGCCGGGCCATCAAGATAATCGGACATGTAATCCATACCTTCTTCCAACATACCATCAGCCATTTCTATAACTCGACTTCGAAACGGTTCCGGCTCGTCGGAACCCGTGCCCGTTCCTGCAACAACCAAAGAGTAAGCCATTTCTGGATGATTGAGACCAAAATTGAGGGCTACATTACCTCCCATCGAGAGACCTATAATATGTGCTTTTTCTATGCCTAGTTTTGTCATAAGCCCTTTGAGATCAGCCACAGCTTGCTCTTGGCTATAATCGATTTGAGATTCTGGGACCGACGAGGGCGGGTATCCCCTCGCGCAATAAGTGATTACATTATATGTTCTGCTGAAAAATCCAACTTGCAGATCCCATGACCTGTAATCTCCCGCAAACTCATGGCAGAATAAAATCGGATATCCGGCCCCGTGAGATTCGTAATAGATTTCTATACCATTCACTGCTGCATACGGCATACTTGACCTCTCAAAGAGTGATATTGAAGATGGATTGCGGTTATATCACAATAGATATGGATTAGCTCCCATTCCGCCATATTACTCATCACGAATATATAATGGATCGGTAATTCAAAAAGAGGTGATTTCTAGTGGCTACGGTTCGAGTAATGTACTGGAAAGAAATCCCGATACAGGTGCAGGCGGAGGACGATACAAAAGCTGTTTCCATACCACTAGACGACAGATTCCAACAGGCCGCAGACGCAATTTCAATGATGGATGGAAGTGCTGGAACAGACGAATATCTATCGGGGTGGGAATGGAGTAAAAAAAAGGAAGTCGACGACGCTTTAGAGACAGCAGCCCTCAGAGAAGCGGACCGGATTAACAGAAATATGCCGGAAGACTTTGTAAAGAGAATAAGAAATATGTATAACCAGGGCACCAGAAATCCCAGCGCAGGCGCAATCGACCACTGGATGGATTTGTAAATCAGCGAACAAATCATTGAAGAATATAAGCTTAATGGACCTTAATGGAAACGAGTAATGGTAAACAGGTTTGAATCTAACTACCCCACTGTTTTAGATCGACTCAGATCTGGAGAAGTACTTGTATCAGATGGAGCAACTGGAACTTTTCTTCAACAGAACGGCCTGGAACCTGGAGGTGATCCTGAAGAATTCAATGCAACTAGGCCGGATGTTGTGCGAAGAATGGCGAAAGAGTACTTTGACGCGGGTTCCGATTTGGTGCTCACAAACTCATTCGGTGGAACCATATTTAGACAAGGGCACTATGGCCACGGCGAAAGGATATCTGAATTTAATAGGCTCGCAGCTGAACATGCATGTAGCCAGGCTCCTATAGGATGCTTCGTTTTCGGATCCGTCGGGCCAACAGGAGAATTCGTAGAACCGCTAGGAAACATTTCAGAACTTACTATGTACGATGCATTTAAGACACAGATAACTGCTCTGGAAGAGGGCGGTGCTCACGGGGTAGTCGTGGAAACTATGACAGCCATGGAAGAAGCTACTCTGGCAATTCAGGCAGCAAAAGAGAATACGAAGCTAACGGTTGCCGCTACGATGACATTCGACAAAGGTCCTAGAGGATATTTTACGATGATGGGGATAACCCCTGAAAAAGCCGTAGTCGGATTGTCAGAAGCGGGAGCTGATATTGTCGGAACAAACTGTGGAAACGGAATCGACAATATGGTTGAAATCGCTCAAATGATGAGGGAATCTACTGACAAACCACTTCTAGTCCAATCCAACGCTGGAATCCCCGGGATGAAAAATGGCAAGATAATTTATCCAGAGTCACCTGAATTTATGGCTGAAAGATTTCTGAAGTTAAGGGATGTAGGAGTCAACATAATTGGCGGATGCTGTGGTACTGGGCCCGAACACATCAGGGCAATCTCCACTGCACTGGAACGAAAAGGATAGCGAAAATGGGACTAGTTAATTATTCAAGTCAAAGGCCGGCGGCAGTAATAAAAAAATTCGGTAAGTGTCTTGAACTAGTACCGTTGGACCGACATTTCCACAACATATCTGTCGGCCTTTATGTCAAGCAAGGTATTTTTACCGTCTGGACATTCAGCGGGAAAAGCGGAGCAGACGAACGAATTCAAATAATAAGAGACCAACTGGTGGCACTAGGAGGGATGGAGCCAATAGAAGGTACATGGAATCAGGCACGGTTCACGTGTGACGTTCTACACGACAGACCTGTTAGGTTCCTGCTTTCTCAGGCTGTCGGAAAATCACCCGATTTTGCACCATCAAAAGGGTCTCTAGAGATTAAAGATACCAAATCTGAACTTATGATAGGAGCGAAAGGTTTTAAGAGGGAAGGGTCTTGGTTGTATCGCATTGGGGTAACTGGGGAGGCAAAAAATTCGCTAATGAGACTAAGAATGATTCTTGCTGGTTTCAATAGGTATGGAGAAATGGACAAGATAGGAGATAACGAGGTTGCGTTCCAGTGCCGAAGCCAACATGATGACCTAATGAGACTTCTGATGCCATATTCTAGAAACATCAGCAGTGTGGAGACAATGATGGCAGCGGAAGATATGCGCGGGCAAATGACGACCAGTACTCTGGGTTTTAGCCAAACGTAGGAGAGGAAATTTAGTAATGATCTCGACAACATATGAAGAGACTATGACTCCAAAGGAGCGGGTTATGAACGCCCTTAACGGAAATCCAGTTGATAGAACTCCTATAGCAAACCCCACAAATGTAGCCACCGTGGAGCTAATGGACCTCGTGGATGCTCCCTTTCCCGAAGCGTGCCAAGATCCTGAATTAGCCGCAAGATTAGCTGCCACAGGATACACCGAACTCGGCTTCGACAGCATCTCCCCGTATTTCAGCATCATACAAGAGTCATCTGCGTTGGGATGCGAGATGCAATGGGAAGAAAAAGATAACTGGCCTACTGTTCGTATGTATAACCCAGTCTGGAAAGACTCGCGTGATATTCACGTACCTGAAAATTTCCTAGAACATAGAGATGTAAAGGCGATAACAGAATCTATCAGGATATTAAAGCAAGAATATGGTGACGAGGTAGCAATTATAGGTAAAACAATGGGCCCATGGACCCTCGCATACCATGTATTCGGAGTAGAGAGTTTCCTATTGGGAACAGTAGATAACCCAGAAGAGACCATGAGAGCCTTGCATAAGCTCAAAGAGATCTCAGTTTTGTTTGGCCAAGCTCAAATTGATGCTGGAGCTGATGTGCTTACATTCCCTGATCATGCCACCGGTGATCTTGTTAGCGGAGAATATTACAAAAGATTCCTTCAAGAAATTCACACTGAGATGGTAGAGGATCTTCCTGTTCCTTTGATTCTTCACATATGTGGAAAAACGATAGATAGAATGCCCTACATTGCGGAGACAGGCATGGCTTCGTTCCATTTTGACTCAAAAAACGATCCGCAAGAAGCTATGGATGCCGTAAATGGTGGAATAGGCCTTGTTGGCAACATTAACAACCCTCAAACTCTCTATGCCCGCGGTCCTGAAGAAGTACGACAGGAGGTCTATAAATGTCTAGAGGCAGGTGTCCAAATGATTGCTCCTGAATGCGCAATCCCTCTGGCAACTAAGATCGAGAACCTTATGGAAATTCCCCTTGCAGTAAAAGACTGGACTGCTGAACGAAAAAATTGATCACCGATTAGCATACTTGGATCGTATAATTGTTCAGTTCCTTTATTTGATTTAACAATACCACCATCACTTGCTTCGTTAATGGTGGAGACGGAAAAGGAGAAACGAGGGATAAATGCCTGTAGTCAATGAATTACTTGAAAAAGAATTGGCATACATTGCTAATCCTGCTGAGCAAGCCCACATCCGAGCTTTATGGGAAAATGCCGATCCGTCAATGCAAGAAATATCGGTCAATCTTATTCATGGTAATAACAACGAGGTTTTTGATCTTACAAAGGACGCTTTGGAGAATGGTTTCTCCGCTAACACAATACTCGATGATGGCCTGATCGCAGGAATGGCTATCGTGGGAGTCAAGTTCCGTGACAACATTATCTTTGTCCCTGAGGTGTTAGTGGCAGCGAGGGCCATGAAAGCAGGTATGGAGCACATCGAGCCAATTCTCTCCGCATCCGGGGTAGAACCTGCCGGGATTGTGGTCATGGGTACCGTGAAAGGTGATCTGCATGACATTGGAAAAAATCTATGCATCATGATGCTAAGAGGATCGGGTTTCGTTGTTGTTGATCTTGGTGTTGATACTTCCCCCGAAGAATTTATAGAGGCGGTTGAGGATAATGAAGCGAGAGTATTAGGAATGTCTGCCCTCCTCACCACGACAATGCCCAATATGGGAAGGACAGTGGACGCTTTTGAGGAAATTGGTTCCAGAGACATAGTTAAAGTAATGGTGGGAGGTGCCCCGTTAACGCAAGAGTTCGCAGACGATATGGGAGCGGATGGGTATGGGAAAGATGCAATTTCGTGCGTTGATCTCGCCAAGTCGTTTTATGGATTGACAGAGCCAATTGAATCCATTGTACCGGACTGATCTGTTGCACGAGGTAGGAGATCCAAGAGAACGTCCGGAATTTGACAGTGAAAAATATGCCTCAAGTTTGGCGAAGTTGGATTCGATATTCAGAGATATTTCAGACTCTGTTAGTGAAGTGTCAAAATGGCGATGCCCATACAAAAACGTTGAGGACAGGTGCACTGCGAAGTTTGGTTGCCGTAATCAAGATGTTAATGTACTAGCAGATGAGCTTTTCCTCTGTCTTGGCAGTGATGACCTCGATTATCGGGCAGCCTGGGAAAACTGATACATAACTTGGCCAGTTGTTCGGTATTCACATATGCACTAGATGTTCCAGTTCTCCGTCCATTGGTTTTATCCTTCTTAACTGATATAAGCCGCATGCCAGAGTGGGCATCAAATATCGCTAAATGCACTCAAATATCAGACGGGAAACTAGAAGAGGGTTCTTGCTTCGAAGTTATCTCAAGCGTTATGGGCAAAACCTTAACCCACGAAGTCATTATCATCTCATTGAATCCAGGCTTTAAATACACGGTGCAATCATATTCAGGCCCCCTACCATTCAGGATAGAATATAACCTGCAAGATAGTAAAAAGGGTACATTTATTTCCTCCAAATCAGAAATAGATTTTTCAGGATTAGGACCATTTATTTCAAAAATTGTCGAAGGTTTTGCGAAAAATCAATTTGAAAAAGACCACCAAAGATTAAAAGAGTTATTAGAGTCAGGTATTTAGCAGCATCTAGGCAATGAATTTGGTTTTGGTAGGATAGACGGATGTCTCCAGTATTCTCGGACGGGCGCGAACAAACATCTCTTCCAGGAAATACTATCTTCGAATATGCGGACTCCCTCAAGGTACGTGTCCCCACTTCATGCGGGAGAACCGGTGAATGCCACGAATGCATCGTCGAAATCAAGAGAGGCATGGAGTCGCTAAATAATCTTACTCCAGAAGAATCGTTCTTGCGTGATAACTATCGGCTTGCCTGCCGGGCAGTAGTAGAAAATGTCTATTCTGATGTTGAGTTTGCAACATTAAGGCGCCAACCTAGGATACTTTCCTCCGGAATCAGGCGTTCGATAGAACAGGACCCCAGAGTGGTTCGGCAAGGTACGGTTGTCTCCATCGATGGTGAGCCTGTTGATAAATACCATGGTGTAATCCTGGGCCTGGCCGGAGACATAGGAACGACTACCGTTGTACTCAACTTGGTAGATTTAGAATCTGGAGAGACCCTTCAAACGTCGTCATTTGAAAATCCTCAAAGATTCGGCGGTGCCGACGTTATGAATCGGATCTCCTACGACGGAGGGGATTTCCAAGGGGAGCTGCAGCAGGTAATGCTGTCCTCCATTAATTTTGAAATCGGATCTATGACTCGTGCATCTAGGGTCCACAGGAGACAAATATACGACGTAGTGTTAGTAGGAAACACAACGATGAGGGACATCTTATTCGGAGTAGACGTACAATCCGTCGGTCAAAAGCCATATAAATCGACGGTGCAAAAAGATTTTGAAGACGGCCTACGTGATTCTACATCTTTGGACACTGCCGCTCACTCATTAGGGTTGCGAGTTTTCCCGAAGGCCAGAGTCTACAGCGGACCGTTGATAGGGTCCCATGTCGGAGCCGATGTCTCCGCCGATTTACTAGCAATCGCAATGGACGAGGCAGAGGATCCAGTGATGTTAGTCGACGTTGGAACAAACACTGAGGTAATCATAGGTAACAAGGACGGAATGGTCGCAGCCTCCTGCCCAGCCGGACCTGCTTTTGAAGGAGGACAAGTGACTTACGGCATGCCTGGATATGATGGAGCAGTGGAAACTGTAACCATAGTTGAAGGAAAGGCAAGAATATCCACAATAGGCGGAGCAAGTGTCGAAGGAATTTGCGGTTCCGGTCTAGTTGATCTACTCGCAGAACTCAGACGAAGTGGTTTGATGAACGAACTCGGGGTATTCGCCGACGGGTCTAACGGCTATCCCTTCGCACCAGAAAGGCAGATGGAACTATATCGATCAGATATCAGTGCCCTAGCCCAGGCGAAATCTGCTAATTACTCGGGGCAATACATCGCACTGAGACGATTCGGAAAACCGATAGATAGGATAGCAAAAATGTATCTCGCGGGCGGGTTTGCCAATTACGTAGACGAACAAAATGCAATAGCCATAGGCTTCATTGCAAACTTTCCTACTGAAAAAATCGAGAAGGCCGGAAACGCATCCCTTGAAGGTGCGACATTGATGCTAAATTCGATAGGAATGCGTTCAACCATTGAGAACCTAGTTAAGAATATTGAGCACATAGAACTTGAAACCACCCCTGACTTCTTTGATATATTCGTGGAGGGATGTATGTTCAAGCCTATGCCAGAAGATATCCTCCAATAGCTATAGAAGTAACGAACGGGAGTAAGAGATGAGTTGGAAAGTGCTGATTACCGACTATGTATGGCCGTCTACTGATCCTGAGAGAGAGGTTCTTGAGGCAGCCGGAGCAGAGGTTGTCATCGCACCCAACGGAGAAGAAAACACTCTAGTAGAGCTAGCTCGTGGCATGGATGCCATCATGACATGTTTTGCCCAAGTGACAGAAAAAGTTATAAGGGCTGCCGACCAATGCGTCGTTGTGGGCAGATTCGGAGTTGGTGTGGACAACATAGCTGTAGACACCGCGACCGAACTAGGTATCGCTGTTACATACGTCCCTGACTACTGCGTTGATGAAGTATCCGACCATGTGATTGCATTGATGAACACCTGGAACAGGAAAATCTCTATATTTGACCAATCTGTTAAACGAGATGGCTGGGGTCATCTTGGCCTAACCATGCGTATGATGAGGTTGAGAGGAAAGACGATAGGGATAGTGGGATTCGGCCGCATAGGTCAGGCTGTAGCAGAAAAAGCAAAAGCCTTCGGTATGAACATACTTGCTTCAGACCCTTTTATAACGCCGGATATCGTGGAATCGAGAGGTGGAAGGCTTGTCGAAACAGACGAGTTACTTAAAGAATCTGACTTCGTTACCCTTCACGCTCCACTCATTCCATCCACGACAAAAATGATTGGAAAAGCCGAGCTAGATATTATGAAAGAGGATTCATTTCTCATTAATGCGGCACGAGGACCCTTGATTGACGAAGAAGCGTTGCATAACGCGTTGTCAAATAACATCATTGGAGGTGCGGGACTAGACGTAATGGTAGATAGCATTCCTTCTAAATCTCATCCTTTACTCAGCCTAGAAAATATAATCGTGACTCCTCATGTGGCTTTTTTTTCTCAGGAATCTACACTAGAACTAGAGCAACGAGCTGCCGCAGAAGTAGTAAGTGTGTACAAGGGACGAATGCCCGACAACCTAGTTAACAAGGATGTGCTTAATCACCCTAATCCGAGGCACAATATCGACAGGCTTTAAATTTTTTTGTATCTACCAAGGGTTATTAAATTAATCCACGATTTCCCGAAAATATATCAGGACGCTTTACCTAATAACACTTTCCATTGCAAGAACAGACTAAATATTGCCCGTGGCAGTCCTATTTAAATTGGTATTCACAAGCGTTTTTAGTGAAATAGCAGGAAAGTAATACTTTTCAGATTTTGCCAGCGTCAGGTATGTCGACTCCTCGATCAAGGCGACCACAACAGGAGCGTATTTTGGAAAATCTGGTTAGTGTGCTGATATGTATACCTCAGTCTACGGCTCGTTGACAAGACGACATAACATTTACAACATTTAGGAAATCAGGCATTTCTAAAATTGCTTCAGCTTTGTCATTATCGATATGTTCGACAAAGCGATTTTTTTCAATTGAGCCCTGAATCCGTAAGGCCTTGTTAAATTCCATTTGAGCTAGATCATAGATATACTTTGTCCCCCATCTATTACTATGCATGAACCGGTTATCAAACCCGCTCTGTCAGAAGATAGAAAAGCGACCAGATCTCCCAAGGGCTCCGGCCAACCAAATCTGCCAAGAGGCAGATTCTGATCTATAAATGATTGAACCATCTCCTTGGGATTGTCGTTCTGAAAACGTTCCCACGTACCCTCTGGGTGCTCTATGGAGCCCGGCGCTATCGAATTGACCAGTATCCCATCCTTCGCCAAAGATATCGCAGCGTGTTTTGTCGCTGCAATGAGAGCAGCTTTGGCCGACATGTAAGATATGTTTCCGCCATATTCTCTTCCCCAGATCGAGGCTATGTTTATAATCCTTCCCCACCTTTGTTCCTTCATAGAGGGGATGACTAGTTTCATAAGTTCAAATCCCCCAAAAAGGTTTAGATCGAAGGTACCTTTAAAATCTTCAAGATCTGTTTCAGTTATATCTGTTCTAGCCCTGCTTCCCCCTGCATTATTGACCAGTATGTCTACCGGGCCAAGTTGGGACTCTACCTCGCTATGAAGATTAAGCATCGATTTTACATCTGATACATCAGCTTCAATTCCTAGGGCGTCAACACCATTTTTTTCTATTTCAGAAACAGCAATATCAAGGGTTTGTCTTGTTCTTCCGCATATGGCTACGTTCACACCTTCAGCGGCAAGAGACAGGGCGCTTTGTCTCCCTAAGCCTCTGCTTCCGCCTGTCACTAGAGCTGTTTTCCCGTTAAGAGCAAGATCCATTTTTTCTCCTATATGAAAATTACTGGTTCTATTTGAGGACCCGAAGATTAACACTGAAAAAAGAGTAGGCCAATTATTGATAGTTCGATTAATCTAAATTCAATAAGATAATTTTTCTTGACTGCCTAATATTGCTGACCTAGTATTCAACCTTGTATGTTTCTGGATCTTCACACACATTCTGTAGCATCGGATGACTCCCGTGCCACGGTGGAACAATATATTAGATGGTCTTCAGTGCTCCAGAATAAGGGGTACCGGATTGACGGCTTCGTTTTAACAGAGCACCGTCAGTTCGATCACGGACTAGACTACACAGATCTTTCGTCAGAAAGTGGACTACTAATTTTGAAAGGGGCAGAACTGGATACAGACTGCGGGCACTTTTTGGTCTACGGAGTTACAAAGCCCCTTACCGATTCCATCGATTTCAGCGACGTAAATATAGATGCAAACAAACTTGTAGAATTGTGTGATGACTTAGGGGCAATAGCCATCCCGGCCCACCCTGGTAGAGCGGGAATAGGGTTTGCAGAATACGTTTCTACCAGACGAGCTGGATTCAAAACAATAGGGGTTGTCGAAGGTTTGAACGGCTCCAATCGTCCTGGGGAGGGTGAAAAAGCTGCACTCTTGATTCAACAGCGAGGTTACCTTTCCACGGGGGGAAGCGACGCCCATATCGTTAGCGCTATCGGCACGTGCATGACTCTTTTTAAAGATAAGATTACTACAGAGGCCGAATTAGTCTTGGCTCTAAGAGCGGGTAATTACAATCCAGTAATGCTTGAAAGCAGTAAAGATTGAAAGGAATTAGATATGACCACTGACGAGGGGATCGTTTATGACCGGAGCCTCTTAGGGGTCGAGCAACCCATAGGTTCTTTTAGGGTCAGCCGTGACATGATCACTGGATTTGCCCGATCTACCGGTGAGACAAAGTCTATTTATCTGGGTGATACTGATAATCCGGATGATCTCGTGGCACCACCAACCATTTGCAATATATTCGTCAATGGCGTGAGCAGGCCCGATATAAAGTTGAAATTCGGAGACATGAATTTCTTTGCCGGACAATCTATTGAGTGCAAAAAGGATGTTCGACCCGGAGACACTCTAAATGCGAGTACACATTTAGACAATGTCTATGCAAAAACAGGTCGTTCAGGCAAAATGGTTTTTGCGGTCTGGCAAACTACCTTCAAGAACCAAAACGGTGACACTGTGGCCCTTGTTAACGAATCTTTCGTCAGGAGAAATAGAGCCAAATGAGTTCAGGCGATATATATTTCAATGATGTCGAACTCGGGGACGAAATTGGTCCCTTGACGCGAACTGTCTCGAGTGACCAGGTTACCGGATTCGTAGCAGTCCGCGATCCTGACCCGTCACCATCTAGATTCACGTCTGATAAGGCGGCAAGATCCGAAGGCCTACCTAGTGCGATTGTGCCGGGGGCGATGAATATAGCCATGATGTCTCAAATAGTCACGGGTTGGTCTCCAACTGTCTCGATAAAAAAAATAGATGTGGTTTTTAGGCAGATGGTCCCGCACAACGAGCCTCTCACTTTAAGCGGGATAGTTACAGACAAAGATGAAACTGGGGTTTCAACTAGTCTTGAATGCGACATTGTTATGGAGAACCGAGAAGGCGTTAAACTGGTGATTGGGCACGCCGAATTCACGCTGCCCAGTCGCCCACAATAGGAAGGATCTATGATCTCAATTCCGCTAGAAAAGAGATCTTTAAGTAACGGCCTCGATGTAATCACCCATGTTGATAACAGCGTACCTGTTGTAGCGGTCAACGTCTGGTACCACGTGGGGTCAAAAAACGAAGTACCGGGACGCACAGGTTTTGCCCATCTCTTCGAGCATGTGATGTTCGAAGGCTCAAAAAATCATAACAAAGATTACTTTGAACCACTGCAAAAGATTGGCGCCAACATCAACGGATCAACGACCAACGACAGAACCAACTATTGGGAAGACCTACCTTCAAACTATCTTGAGTTGGCGCTTTGGTTGGAATCGGACCGCATGGGATTTCTTCTTGATGCACTAGATCAGGAGCGTTTCGATCTGCAAAGAGACGTCGTCAAGAATGAGCGTCGACAAAGCTACGAGAATAGACCTTATGGTATGGCACACCTGCGTTTGCAGGAAGCCCTGTTTCCAAAACCACATCCGTACAACTGGCCTACCATAGGATCTCAAGAAGACCTAGATGCTGCTAGTCTCGAAGATGTGATGGATTTCTTCAAAAAATACTACAGCCCATCTAATGCAAGTATCGCTATAGCAGGCGACATAGATCCTGACAGGGTCTATGACCAAGTCACCAAATATTTTGGGGGCCTAGAACCCGCTCCCTCTATAGAGAGATCAGGCAGGATGGATTCTCTATTATCGGGACAGACATCTATAGAACTGGAAGATGCCGTTCAGTTGCCTCGTATTTATCTTGCATGGCCCACCTTACCCGATTTTACCGACACACAGGCTGCCCTCGACGTGCTTTCAGTAATACTTTCTGACGGTCGAAGCTCACGTCTAAACAGAAAGCTTGTATACGAGGATCAGAAGGTTCATGACGTAAGGGCATATCATCACGGACAGGAAATTTCAGGAGAATTTCATATTACCGCCACAGCTAGCCCGGGAGAAACCCTTGAATCAATCGAAGAAGAGCTGTTACTTGCCTTAGATCAGATCTCATCCAGCCCGCCGTCTGAATCGGAGATGATTCGAGCAAAAAACAGGATAACAAGCTATCACATCCTTCAAATGGAGAAAATTGGAGGATTTGGCGGCAGAGCAGACCAATTGAATTTTTATAATGTGATGACGGGCGATCCTTCTGTGATAAATACGGATATTGATCGATATCAATCAATAACCGCAGATGAAATATCAAATGCAGCAGGCACTCTTGACGGAAAACATGTTCGTCTCACAGTGTCTCCAAAACGTGATAGAAAAGCGATTTCCACGGGAATTAACAGAAAAAATGCTCCTGTACACTCGGGGGAAATATTATTTACTCCTCCAACTCCTGAACAATCAGTTTTGGATGACGGCACAAAAATAATTTTGATAAATAAACCTTCCTTACCAATAACTACCGTTGGTATGCTCCTTAAAACTGGTGGAATTGACGATCCAAAGCACCTTGCAGGGCTGGCAAAATTCTCAACCGACATGTTGATTGAAGGAACGACAACCAGAAGTAGCTCTCAAATTGCAGATGAGATTGAATTCATAGGGTCACATCTTTCCAAAGAGACTTCTAGAGAGCACACCATTCTGGCGGTTAGTGGGCTATCCAATCACCTTGCAAAAGGATTAGATTTATTGTCTGACGTGGTTCAGAATCCGTCTTTCCCATCATCAGAATATGAAAGACTCAGAAATGAGAAGCTTGCAGATCTTAGTACTCTTGGAGACAACGCAGATCTCGTGGCTAATATTTCGTCCAGATCAATTCTTTATGGAGCAACTTCCCCATACGGGCATCCGGTGAACGGAACTACAGAGTCAGTTGCTTCAATTGTGAACGAAGAAATAAATAAGCATTATGATGATCACATATCTCCATGTCATAGAACCTTCCTGGTGGTTGGAAACACTTCAATGGGGGATGCTGTCAAACTCATAGAGCAAAATTTCACCGGTGAAGAGCTCCTTCGCTCAGGCTCTATAGTTGAAAGTACTCAAGAACAATTCCCTCCATTAGCAAACACTACAATTCACATAATTGACAGACCCGGGTCTGCTCAATCAGTTATCAGGGCCGGGCATCGTACCGTACCTAGGTCGCATGAAGATTATTATGCGTTGGCCTTTCTAAACTATGTTTTGGGGGGAGATTATTCCAGCAGACTAAACATGAATCTAAGACAAGACAAGGGGTACAGCTACGGATTCTATTCTTCACTTATGTGGCTCAAGGCCAGTTCTGTTTGGCTGGCCAGGGGAAGTGTACAGACAGAAGTAACAAAAGAATCGGTTATAGAGGTATTAAGTGAGCTGACAGATATCAAGGAAAATAGGCCAATCACCTCTCAAGAGTTTGATCGGGCAAAGGAAGGACTGATAAAGGGAATCCCTGCACAATTCGAAACCAACAGTCAAATTATGGAACAGTTGATCAGGATGACAGCTTTCGAACTCCCTTTGGACCATTTCACAACAAGTATGCATAAACTTCAATCTCTTAAATTGGACGATGTGACAAGCGCAGCCAAGCGCCATCTTTTTGAAAGCCACATATCTGTAATAATAGTGGGCGACAGACTGAAGATCGAACCCAAACTCAGAGAGCTAGATATTCCCATTGTAATCTCAGACATATATGGAAATATTGCTCCGTAACTATGATTCCCAACAACAACCATTATTGTGGAAGCTGTAGTTACGCTAACCCAGATGGTTCCAGCCATTGCGGTGGCTGCGGGAAGAAACTGGACCAACGTTGTCCAATATGCGGCAGCCCGTACAGAAATACCGTATTTTGCGATAACTGCGGTCAGGCACTCTCAGAGGGAGTAACATCTGGCAGGACAATAATAGGATCGAGTGAAACCGCACCACCCCAAAATACGGTCCAGAACACCCAACTCCCTGCTCCGGGTCAATTAGGAAAGTTAATCTACTTTACCTTAAGGACTTATCGCTTGAACTTTGGATCATTCGCGTCTTTGTCACTGATATCAGGAATTCCGCTATTCATCCTATCAATCTATATCAGTTTGATTATCGATAGCTCTATACAATCTCCCGAAATTGGAGAACTTGAGAAATTTGGAGAGCCCTTTTTACTACAAGATGTCATGGACCAGTTAAATTGGCAAAATATTCTGATTTTGGCCAGTTTAATCATCCTCGTATGGGTTACTAGTATTTTATCTACCGCAGCCATCATATTCGGCGCTGCACAATTCATTCAGGATGGTAAAGTCTCTCAGGTTCTCTGCATAGACTACGCTTTGTCATGCTCAATAAAACTTATAGGTGTATCAATAGCATTACCAATACTGCTGATTATTCCTCTTCTACTATCATTCATTCTGATCGGAATACCTTTGTTGGTATTCCTTCTTATACGTTGGAACTTCGCCGTCTGTGCTGTAGTCCTAGAAGACAAAGGGGTTATAAACTCTTTAAAAAGAAGTTGGTTATTGGTTACAGGTAATTGGTGGATAACGTTTGGAACTGTGCTAGCTGTTTTAGTTCTGATAGTGATCCCTTCCGCCGTGTTAGGTTTGATTAATACGGTTATCTCATCATTTTTCGAAAACTTTCTTGTGTCTCATATCCTCGAAGGAATAACGACCGTCATAATCATTCCATTTGCTTCAATTGCCACAGGAATTTATTTTCTCGGTTTGAGGATGAGCAAAGAAAGTGAAGTGTCAGGTACGGATTTCGAAAGTTCCTGAAGTTTCCCTTGGCAAATGAGAGCTGTCATTAAGGCAGACAACAGACCACCCGCCTCTGTCAAAGACAAACCTGGAGATAGATGTGTTGTCTATTCCAAGCCTCAGTATCATCCTCTCATCAAAACCCATTATATGCTGAAACAGCGCCCGGCTCGTATTGCCATGTCCTATTATCGCGACTCGAAGCGAAACTGGGCCGGAACAAAGTTCCCTGTTATATATAAATTCGTCCTCCAGCCAGTTTACAGCTCTTCGTTGCACCTCACGAATAGATTCACCGTCCGGACCCACAAAGTCTTTGCCTTTCAGGGCCCTATACCTGTCTACCTCCGGGGTAAATGCTTCCTTTGTAGTTACCCCCCTCCATCCTTTGACTTGCTGCTCTATTATGGCATCTACCTGTTTAAATTCACGATCAGGTTGTTTCATTCCCTCAAGCATTCCCCGGCTTGTCTGAACTGTTCTAGTTAGACTCGAACTGTAGATTCGGTCAAAATCAACTTTATCCCTGAAGAATCTTTCTCCTACCAAGACAGCTTGTTTTTGACCAATAATGGTGAGGGGCGCATCAAAGTTGGCACCCCCTGCCATGCCAGGAGTCGCATTAGACTCAGATTGACCATGCCTTATGAAATAAAATTCGCACCTAAACTCTTCGTGTATCAATATGAACCTCCCATAAGATAAATAACTTAGAGCAAACCCTAAAATTCGGACTTGCAAATCTCTTGCAAAGAGATTTTATAATGTGACCACACGTTTGTAAGAGAGAGATGCCATAACTTCAAATCGAGAATCATCGAATTGGGAGAATAGATTAATGGGAAATAGATTAGAAGGCAAAGTCGCAGTAGTAAGTGGTGGAGGTAGGGGAATTGGTAAGGGAATTGCCAAACTTCTAGCTACAGAAGGCGCTTCCGTAATAGTGAATGACAAGGGAACAGAAGTTGATGGTTCAGGCGAATCAAGAACACCGGCAGACTCTGTTGTCGAAGAAATACAATCGTCTGGAGGAACTGCTTCCGCAAACTACGCTGACGTTTCTTCTATGGATGGCGGCGAAAGCCTAATACAATCAGCGGTTGACACTTATGGAGGCCTGGACGTACTAGTTAATTCGGCGGGTTCCCTGCGAGATAGAATGATCTACCAAATGACCCCTAATGATTTTGATTCTGTTATGAAGAATAACGCAAAGAGCGCCTTCACAACCACGAAATTTGCGGCAATTCTCTTCAGACAGCAAAGGAGTGGCAGAATAGTTAATATGGTCGCAGACTCGGGTCTTGGGGACGTAGGGAGGTCAAATTACGCCGCAGCAACCGAGGCAATCATCGGGTTGACGAGAACAACAGCAAAAGATCTGGGTAAATATGGAATTACGGCAAACGCAATCTCCGCCTTAGCAGAGACCCGTTTATTTGCCGGTTCAGTTGAGGAAAGACGGCTCTCGAATGTGCAGAGCCCCACTCGTGATGAACGTGCAGGTATTGGCCCCTCACCTGAAATACAGAAATGGGAAGGTGAAGGGTATTCAGATCATCCTGACAACGTCGCACCACTTGCTGTCTATCTTTGCACCTACGCTTCCCCCAACATCAATGGGTACGTCCTGGGAGTTAGGGGAGGTAGCCTTTACGTATATTCAAATCCGGAAATAGAAAAAATTGTCAATAAATGGGGTAATTTTACGATGGAGGAGATGGATTCCTTGTTCCCAAAAATGATGGGAACTGGGTTCTGACAAGAAACCATATCAGATTAATAATCGGCCCATCGAGGGCCCAGAGAGTCAATGGGAGGATTTAAATGGGAAACAGAGTAGAGGGAAGAGTAGCAATAGTGACTGGTGCTGGCCGTGGTATAGGCCGAGAAGTTGCCCGATGGCTAGCAAGGGACGGGGCCAAAGTGGTCGTTAACGACCTAGGTGGTGCGGTCGATGGTTCGGGAGACTCCGCCACTCCAGCTGATCAAACAGTCTCAGAAATAACCGCTGAAGGTGGAGAGGCAGTAGCCTCTTACGATTCGGTAGCAGACTTCGATAGCGCTGGAAGGATTGTACAAAAGGCCATTGATCAGTTTGGACGTGTAGACATTTTGTGTCATCCAGCAGGCATCTTAAGAGACAGAATGGTTTTCAATATGACTGAAGCAGAGTGGGACGCGGTCCTTCAGGTTCACCTTTACGGTGCTTTCAACATGGTTAGAAATGTGTCACCTCATATGATCAATCAAAGATATGGGAGAATAGTTCTTTTCTCATCAGGTTCCGGACTTGGAGCCTCAGGACAGGCAAATTACGCTGCAGCTAAAGAGGGGATGGTCGGTTTTGCTCGAGCAGTATCCAAGGAACTTCAACAGTACGGAGTTATGGTTAACGCTGTATATCCAGGTGGCTCCACTAGGATGACAGATACCGTGCCACAAAGCACCACCGAATTGCGACAACAACAGCGGTCCGACGCCGGACTTCCAGTTCAGCCGATTCCCGCCGAACTTCCTCCGGAAAACAGAGATCCTGAAAACAACGCCCCTAAGGTAGTATATCTCTCCTCAGAGGCAGCAGAAGGCATCACTGGGCAGGTGTTTGGCACAAGTGGTTGGGCGCTTTCACTTTACTCACCCAGACACGTTATAAAAAGCATTCATAAGGAAGGTAGATGGACACTGGACGAATTAGACCAGCAAATTCCTTTTTCACTTGGCAGCGGTCTGATAAACCCCGTCCCCGCAGATCCACCCAGGAGTTAATTCAAAGCAGAACGAACTTTAATTTTGGAGATATATTTGTAACATGATGGTAGCATCATCCTGATGCTAGACGATGTCCGATTAGAAAAAGCTCAAGCTCTCTATTTTCGTGTAGGTTTATTAGGATATCTCATATGAACTGGATTGATATTGTCATACTCATAATATTGATAGCTTCTGTAATTTGGGGAGCTAGAACCGGGCTGTTCGGGGCAGCTTTATATGCCGTCGGCACCATAATTGGGTGGATAATAGGTGGCAGGGTGGCTCAAATGATAGGCAGTGCATTTGGTGATTCACTCAGTATCGACACTACAGTCACTGTAATCGTTTATATACTCGTTCTTGGAGCTTCTATTCTACTTACTCGTTCAGTCATAAAACTACTGAAACCAGGCACGGCGCTCGTCGATGTGGCAACTCTTGGGATGAACCGAATAGTAGGGATGGTCCTGGGACTTGCGATAGGAATAATACTGGTTGCGGTCGCACTTACTGCCATTACAAGATTTACCTATGATTTCGATCTTGATACTGATATTTCTGGATCAGCTGCGCTGACTACCCCTGGGCATGTAGTAACTGAAAACATATTAGCCAAAGTGGACAACACCAGGTCAACACTGGAAAATGGGTTGATCGATTCTGCAATAGCTCCAACAATTGTGAAAATTTTACGGAAAATACCCGGAAACAGCTTTGGATTTGTACCTAAAGACTTCATGGCGGCTCTAGACATCCTAGACTCCAAGCTGTAATCATAGGCCACATGACAACTGTAATGGCACCGACCATTGAATCTCCAGTGTTGGTTCTAAATCAAAATTATCAGCCACTTAATATTTGCAGCGCAAGACGAGCTCTGGTTCTAATGGGAAGGGGCAAAGCAGAGCTGGTTATCAATGGCAGGGGAGATGTCCATAGCGCCTCAGCCATATTCCCGCTCCCCTCCGTTGTCAGACTCTACTACATGGTGAAGAAACCGATCGTCAGTAGGCGACTTTCACGACAGGCTCTCTTCTACCGAGACAATTTCACGTGCCAGTACTGTGGAAGGGGGACAAGGAAACTCACCATCGATCACATTCTTCCTAGATGTCGTGGAGGTAAACACACCTGGGAAAACGTAGCGAGTGCATGCGTTAAGTGTAATCACAGAAAGGCTGGACTCACTCCATCAGAGGCCCGCATGAAACTCAAGTCAAGACCCAGGGCACCACGCCCGAATCCATACTATCTTTTCTACCATCGTAGGCTAGAAGAGGCCTGGAGACCATTTATACCCTGGGAGAACTAGATCTCAAAGCTTGAAATTAAGTAAGTGGTCCGTGGACCAAACATAAATCGTCACTCAGGAAGTTTAAGCATCAAGTTATCATAAACTAAGCCAGGGCTTACATTTTTCTCCAGATTCCGAAGAGCTGACCTGACAGATTTAATCGTCGATGCTACCTCGCTTGGGTCGAGGCCAGCCCCTACAGATCTCAAAGTATCGAGCCTAGAAATATTTATGACTTCTTCTTCAATACCGCTCGTTACAAGCAATACGTCTCTCCACCATGTCAACATGTGATCGATGTCCGAATGACCTATACGCCTGTCCCTTCGAAAACGCGAGGATAAATTTCGGGAGTGCTTAAATTTGTCCTCCAGGGTTCCAGTCACCGCTGTCTCTATCGAGTCTATAGAATCGCGCACATTGGCCAAAAAATCCGCGTCGGTGGCTGCTCTATACGCCCAGCCTATTCTCCCTCTCGAAAGTCGTGTAATTTCTTCCCTATCTGTGTCAGATAAATTGACGAATTTCTCGACGTAGTCTCGGATTATTCTAGTGCCTACAGGCCTAAGTCGCAGTAGCTGGCATCGTGACACTATAGTTTCGATCAAACCCTCATAGTCTTTTGATAACAACAATATGATTACGTTATCAGGAGGTTCCTCAAGAGTCTTAAGGAGGATATTCGCCTGTTCGGTCCTCATTCGTTCTACAGCAGCGATTATAAATACTCTGTTTCTTCCCTCGAAAGGTTTCCTGTAAATCTGTTTCAGAAAGTCATCTCGAAGTTGCTCCAGAGTAATAGTAGTGGACATCTTATTGCTGTCTTCTTCTACGGGCTCAAGGTCGTATATGAATAAATCCGTATGATTCAGAGCATCTATCCTGAAACATTGGTTGCAATTGCCACATGGTCTTAATTCAAGCTTCATATCAATGCAGTTTGACGCACGTGCAATATCCAGAGCGAGTGTCATCTTACCAACACTTTCCATTCCTGTTATTAAATATGAATGGGCCAATTTTTCTAACCGTATCCCCCTTGATACGATTTCAATTGCCCTTTCTTGGCCTACTGTCTTCCACATAGATACTCTCGTGGTTAAATGTTTTTGCTAACAATGATCCTTAAAATCCTGCCGACCAAAGATGATTTCGTTTTTAAAAATAAGAGGCTTGTTGCAAAATCTCTATCCCATCCCACAGCAGGCAAAAGGCAAGTGAACCTTGCTGGAATGAATACTAACAGTATCCTAAGTACACCATCATTACCGGAGACCCATAGCATAAGTTGTATACTCTACCCGGAGGCGGAATCTTTCAAGACAGTTCTGAAAGGAATGTTAAATGGCTCTTCAAAGCAGAAAGGTCGGCAGGGACCGGGGCCTCACCATGCGAATGGTACTTACTGGATTTCTGCTTGCCTTAACATATGTCGCTCTTTTCGGATTGCTCTTGTTCACTGGTATGCCAATTATGTTCGTGTTGATCCTCGGCGTAGGTATGGTTTTTTTTCAGTACTTCTTCTCTGACAGATTGGTCCTTGCCACCACCAGGGCCAAAGTAGTTACAGAACAAGAGAATCCAAAACTCCATTCCATGGTAGAGAGACTAGCACTGAAAACAGGTATCCCTAAACCAAAAAATATTGCCTTGATGGATATTGAGGCCCCCAATGCTTTCGCTACAGGTCGGAGTCCGAAACAGGCCACAATTGCAGTTACCACAGGGCTTCTAAATAGGTTAACCGATGACGAACTTGAAGCCGTATTAGGACACGAGCTAGCCCATGTGAAAAACCGGGATGTAGCAGTAATGACATGGGCAAGTCTTATAGTGGTAATAGCTGGCTTTTTGATGCAGATGATGTTTTGGATGAGCCTGTTTGGAGGATTCGGAGGAGGTAGTCGTCGTGGAGGCGGCAACATAATGGCGATGATGATGGTGGCCTATGTAGGAGTTATCATCATCTATTTTGTAAGCCAGTTACTTACCATGGCACTCTCAAGATATAGAGAATACGTAGCGGATCGCGACGGAGCAATAATCAGCGGGAATCCTGGGGCACTCGCCTCTGCTCTCCAGAAAATCAGTGGCCAGATAGCAATGATCCCCGAAAAAGATCTCAGACAAGTGGAGCATGCCAACGCCTTTTTTATTATCCCAGCGTTACAGGGCAAATCTATTGCATCTATGATGTCTAGCCATCCCTCGACAGAAGAGAGGGTTAGGCGACTTATGGAAATGCAGAGAGAGCACTGGCACCTTCTACGTTAACCTGCGTGTAACGTGTCTTTTTTTAAATCGCTTTTCGGTTCTCGTTCAAAATCGAGTATGAACCCCTCAGAAGTGCTTAAGTCGATTACCGAATTTGTGAGGCATTGTGAGGAAGGAAACGATCTGAAAGTCCTCGACGAGGCCGCTATCATTCTAAGCCCGAACGATGACGATTTCTTTCGCAATTTAGACAACTCAACGAATGCGATTCTTGAGGAAATCGAAATCAGCAACCACGTAATTCGAAGGACTGCAACAGATGACCACGGTACCAAGTGGATCATCCTGACTGAATCCGATTTCATATTACTAGTAAGTGTGATCGATAAGTTCAGCATGCGGATTTCAGAACTGAACTTAGGCCCCAGAATGATAGCGGCTGTATTTAAAGGAGAGTTTAAAGGCACAAAATCTTACTGGATATGCAACTATCGAACTTCAAGATATTATCCATTCGTGCCTACCGGCAGTAATCAGAGAGATTACGAATCGGAAATGGCCATAGCGGAAATGTTTCGTATAAATGGAATACCAGTTGAATCACCTCAAAACTGGTACCCTCTTTGGAACGCACCACTTTGATTATCTAAATTATAAATTATTTAGAGAACCCATTAGAATGGGAAGATAATTCATTTACTCAGCAGACTTACATACTCATTCTCGTTTTGCCATTGGAACGAGTAACCGTTTGTCCCTCGAAAACCTCTCATACTGGGGCCGCAGGGAAGGCCTCGATCTAATCTCAACGGGAGATTTCACCCATCCTATTTGGTTTACAGAGCTGAAACACAGCTTAACTGAATGCGAAGACGGTATTTATGAATTCAATGACCAGAAATTTGTGTTAGGAACCGAAGTCAGCTGTGTCGCAAAAGATAGAGGTAGAACAAGAAAAGTTCATATCTTGATTTTAGCGTCCTCCCTTGAGTCATCTATGAGGATAACTAGAGATTTCTCTATCACTCGAAAACCCTGTCAGATGGCAGGTTAACTGTAAGACTCACGCCTAGCGAGCTAGTGGAATTATCACTGCAATCTGATAGTGAATCGTTGATAATACCTTCACATATCTGGACACCATGGTATGGATTGCTGGGTTCGAGATCAGGCTACAACTCTCTTGAAGAGTGCTTCAGGGAAAAAACACCGCTAATCAGGGCAGTGGAAACGGGACTATCGAGTGATCCCGAAATGTGTATGAGTGTTCCAGAACTAAGAAACGTAGCAGCAGTCTCCTTCTCAGACGCACACTCAGGACAAAACCTTGGGCGTGAGGTCACATACTTCGACGAGCGCCTATCATTTCCAGCCCTCAGGTCTCAAATCATAAAGAAGCAGGTGAAGAAAACAATCGAATATTTCCCAGAAGAAGGTAAATATTATGCTTCAGGCCACCGAAAATGTGGAGTAGTGAAAGTGAATGGGAACCCAGGTGTTTGTCCAATTTGTGGAACAAACCTGACCGAAGGAGTGTCAAGCAGAATCGCAGAGCTCGCGGCATCGCATGGCAAAACGGTAGAATCGACTCCAGCAGAATGCCCTCCGAGTATTAAATTGATAGGTCTTAAGAAGATCATCTCTGAATGTATTGGATTAGGTCCGAGTTCCAAATCGGTTGATCTCGAATACCAAGGAATCGTGGACCACGCAGGGTCAGAGTTATCCACGCTAACAGAATTGCCCCTAGAAAAGTTGGCTCAATTCTGTTCCGCCAAGGTCGTAGAAGGAATTGACCTGGTGAGGCGCGGGAAAATTCGGATCAGCCCTGGATATGACGGAAAGTACGGTGAAGTAAGCATCTGGGGCAAATGCCTCTCAAATTCATAGATAAACCATTTTAATCTGGGCGAGCAAAAAACCTGTTCGCTATCAGAATCCCTATAGGTATAGATACGATGATTACAAAAATAACGCCGCCTAATAATCTCGGGTCTCCTCCAAATAACCATCTCAACGTGTGTATTATCCACGCCAAAAGATCAGGATCAGCAGGTTCTGAATGGTGAAGGATTGATATCAGAATAAATTTCGTCACGAGACTACACCTATATTCAATCGTTACTCAGATAGATTCCGCCACCAGACCATTTTCAAAAATACTTTTAAATCCTTTGTTAATATTAAGTTATCCCGTATCAAGAAATACTAACGCAGGTAATGTATGGCCGTAATAGGCGCCTCACAGCTAAGCCTTCACTATGCTGAAATGGAGATATTCTCTGAAGTGACTCTTCAAGTCAACGAGAAAGCCCGTATTGGGGTCGTGGGCCCCAACGGAAGTGGCAAAACTTCCCTAATCCGGATATTACTTGGAGAACAAGGTTTTGATAAAGGAGAAGTCTTCCGACCCGATAAACTTCGGATCGGATATGTTCCTCAAACAGCGATGCAGTCCGGAAACGGAACAGTTAGAGATCAGATTATGGGCGCTTTCTCTGATCTCATCGAAATGGAAAATGAGATGGCCACAAGCGCTCTAGAAATTCAGAATGCAGATGGGGAAGCTAGAAAGCAAGCGGAACGTAAATACTCTTCTCTTGTTGATCAGTACGAATCCAGAGGTGGATATAACTATCATAATTCTATGGATAGGGTTGTGGACGGAGTTGGCCTCTCGCAAGAGGTCCTATGCACCCCTGTCAAAGATGCTAGCGGAGGAGAACGTACTCGTGCAGCCCTTGCAACAGCCCTGCTGGGTGAACCAGATATTCTAGTTTTAGACGAACCAACCAACTACCTTGATTTCAGAGGATTAGAGTGGTTGGAAGACTTCCTATCAAAATTCCAAAATGCGTTTGTTGCAGTATCTCATGATCGATATTTCCTCGATAAAGTAGCGACCGAAATTTGGGAGATAGACCTATGTCGCATGAAATCATACCGAGGAAATTTTTCTAAATATCGAACCCTTAAACAAGCAGAGGATGAAAGAGCAGTTAAGGAATATCAAAGACAGCAAGATCATATTAGACGTGAAGAATACTTTATTGCCAGATACCATGCTGGGCAACGCTCGAAAGAGGCCCGCGGGCGGGCCAAGAAACTCTCCCGAATTGAACGTATCGAGGCTCCCAATTCAGTGGATAGTGTCAGCATATCTTCCATGGGTGCTAGCAGAACAGGGCAAACAGTGATCAGCACAAGGAATCTTGAGGTCGGTTACTACGCCGGTAACGAAGCTGTGAAACTGTTTGAAGTCCCTGATAGTGAAATTGAAAAAGAGACGACAACGGCCATAATTGGAATCAACGGGATCGGAAAAACGACACTCTTAAGAACTATCCTTGGAGAGATTCCTCCACTAAATGGAACGGCATATCTCGGCCACAATGTAGAAGTAGGATATTTCCGACAGGGTTCTGATGACATTCCTGGCGATTTGACCGTGATGGAGGCACTTCTGCAAATAAAAAACCTTGCAATTGGGGAGGCACGCAGTTTTCTCGCTAGATTCTTGTTTAAAGGGGAGGAGATTTTTGAACAAGTTAAATCTCTTAGTGGAGGGGAGAGGGGAAGACTTGAACTAGCCAGGCTACTTATAACAGAGCCTAACGTATTAGTTTTGGATGAACCGACAACCCACTTAGATATTCCTAGTAGGGAAGCTCTTGAAGATATGATGCAAGAATTTGGAGGCACGATTATATTCGTATCGCATGACAGGCACCTTATCTCGCTTCTAGCAGATAGGATATGGGTGGTTGACAAGGGACACGTAACCCAGTTTGAAGGTACCTATATGGATTGGTTGGGCTCTTTAGACAGAACACTACCAAAAGGGGTTAGAAATAGGTCCCGGAAGGTTAAGCTTCCAACAACCAAAGCCAAGCCATCTAAGACAATATCTAAAAATATTGAGAACAGAAAAAAACCGACTGCTGACTATGAAGGATCGATTCGAAATCTTGAAGAGAGAATAACCGAGATCGAGAAGCAAATCGAAAGCGCTTCTTCATATGGGAACGTGGATCTCATTAGTAAGCTTGGAATTGAACATGCCCAGGTCAGCCGTGAACTTGAAAAAACTCTTGATTCCTGGGTTGAATAGACGCTTTATTAGGTACCGTAAAACTCTCGTGCCTGCTCATATTGTTGGTATGTATTCAGATCCAGCCGAACGATCGGATCACTTGAGATAACTTTATTCATATCAGGACGGTGCCTGTCAAATACTTCCCTCAGTCCTCGGTTTTTTTCTGATATATACAAGATCTCGTCCCTTAATCGAGATGAGAAAATTACAGGGTGCCCTCCCCTACCTTCGTACCTTGGAGATGTTAAAAGGGAATCGTGTTCGATATGGGTTCTGAGAAGTTCAGAAACTATTGAAATTGTCCTGGGTTGATCTACGCCAAGCAGAACAAATCCACGGGACTTTGTTGAGGATGCCTCAATACCTGCCTTTATCGAGGAAACCCTACCTGACTGATAGTTGGGGTTTTCAGCATATACAATTTCCTGATCCGACAGTTCAGACCTAATGTCCTGTGAACGGTAACCCACAACAACTACGACCTCGCTACAACCACCATCTTTCAGGGCAGAAACTTGATGCCTAATAAGCGTCGTCCCTTTCCAAGGCAAGAGGGCTTTGAGGCTGCCCATGCGACTTGAATAGCCGGCCGCGGTGAGAATCCCTGAGTAAGGCAGCACCGTTCTATCAAACTGCTTCTATGGGTGTCACTTTAGATTTATTATCCTCTTCTGAGATTTTTTTCTTGATGCGATCAAGCTGTTTCTCATGCAGCTTCATTGGCAACCCTGAACCGCCTAAGCGGAACATGAGCATCTCTGACATGATACTTATTGCAATTTCCTCTGGAGTCCTGGCCTTTATATCGAGCCCTATAGGGGAGCGAATCTCCCTGATCCGATCCAAGCTAAGGTCACTTCTCATAAGATCTTCATAAATAAGAATCGTTTTCCTTTTGCTACCCATTAAACCTACGTATCGTGCCGGCGTTTTAGCCGCAGCCAAAAGCGCGGTATTGTCGTATCGATGCCCACGGGTAGCAACCACGATAAACGTATTAGGATTGATTGGAAGATTGGGAAGGGCATCTTCAGGTTTTTCGGACACTATTATGTCAGCTTCCGGAAAGCGATCTTCATTCGCAAATTCTTCTCTATCATCTGTAATAAAAAGTCTAAATTCCAGCGGTTTAGCTAGCGAAGCAAGCGCCCGAGATACATGTCCTCCCCCGCAAATAACAAGCTGCGGAGGGGTTGTGTAAGCTTCTATAAAATACTCCGCTCCACTTGCTGTCATAACGTACTCATTACGACCATGGATCATGAGAATCTTTGCTTTATCGATAGCTCCTTTATCAATTTCTAAATTCCCGAGAGTGCCTTCAGTCTTGCCGTTTTCTCTTATGAAAAGTTTGTCTCCTATCCTGGATTTTCCATCACTACCTGATTTGACCACGGTTGCGAGTGCTACGGCGCCCTCCCCTTTATAAGCGAAGTCAATTTCTCTTGCGTAGGGTAGGTAGTCTTCCGGGGTATAAACGGGATCAATAAGGAAGTACATAGTACCGCCACAAACAAGGCCATCTTCTGCCGCCAGTTCTTCATTGAGCTCATATTCCCTATATTCTGCCTCACCACCTTGCTGCATAAGTTGCTTTGCAGCAAACCAGATATCACCCTCAACGCAACCACCTCCCAGTGTTCCTGCACCAGTCCCATCCTGCCTTACGAGAAGTTTGGCACCCGGTTTCTGGGGAGTGGAACCTTTCGTCCGAATCACTGTCGCTACCACGACTGACTCTCCTTTCTCAAGCCTATTTACGGCTTCATGGAAAACTTCTTGCATGGAAATCTCCTGCTCAACTAAGAGGTGATTGTGTTCTCTAAGGTTATCAAAGTAGCAGATTCGTATTCAATGATGAATAAATAAGTCAGATAAGGATATAAATGAATTGTAGTTTGATTAATGATGGTGAAGATAATTATACTCAAGAATGATGAACAAATTCGATGACTTTCCATGACATCTGAAACCCGCAGATTGCCTCTATTTCCACTCCACACCGTACTCTTCCCAGGGGCAACAATCCCTTTGCAAGTTTTTGAGGAACGATACAAGGAGATGATGAAGGTCTGCTTAGAATCAGATGGCCGATTTGGTGTGGTTCTTATCAAAGATGGTAAGGAGGTAGGGGGGGCGGCGATCCCTCACGATATAGGCACAATAGCAAGAGTGTTGACAGTAAATGAATCTTCAATGGATAGGTTGCATATAACAGCAATCGGTGAAGAAAGATTTCAGATTCTGGAAATAATTGAAGATAAGCCTTTCATAACGGCACTGGTAGTGGCCGACGAGAAATCCCAAAAGCATGAAGTATCTATTCAGGAATTGAAATTGGCCAGAGAAACTGTTTCAAAGCACGTAAGCTACTTATTGAGCATGAGCGGAGGCTGGATCAATAATACCTATGCTCCTTCAGATCCACTCAGACTGTCATATTTTCTGGCTCAGATCCTCCAAGTTGATATGAATGAACGGCAAAGATTATTAGCCATGGACTCCTGTGAGGGTCGGCTGACTACCTGCATGGCGCACATTGATAAAGAGAGTAGTAAGCTCGCACTCAGTGCAAGAATAGAGATGACTCTTAAATTCAGCCGTCAGTGATTTATCCACATAATGAGCTAAAGTTTCTAAGAATCTAGCACCCCTTCTTTTTCGAAAAATTCAGCCAGCCTAGAGATACCCTCTGCTATCTCGACAGGCTGATTGTATCCGTAGCACAAACGTAGGTAATTTCCCCCGCTTTTACCGTCAGTTGAGTAATTAACTCCGGGGTGAAACCCCACGTCAATTTCCTCAAGTGCTTTGGGGCAGAGCGAAACCAAGTCAGCGCCCTCTTTCACCTTCATCCATATATATAAACCGCCGTCAGGATCGCTCCACTCCGCACTAGTTCCAAAATTCTCACCTAGAGCAGATAGCATCGCATCTCGTTTTCCACGTTGAATAACATTGATCTCTTCAATGTGTGCATCCAGATATTTCCTAGCATACTTTTCTACAGCCATTGCAGTGAATTCACTAATACGTCCACTTTTCACTGTCATGGCTCTGTTAAGCACTTCGTCCGGGGCGGTCATGTATCCGAGGCTCATCCCGGGGGCTATGATTTTCGAAAACGAACCTACATACATGACACTATCTTGGTCATCCAAGTTGTATAAAGATGTCACAGGAGCACCGTCATACCTGTTATCCGCATAGCAATCATCTTCCAGTATTGGAACTCCATGCCTATGTGTCACCTTCAAAATAGCCTCTCTCCGAGAATGCGTAATAGTAAAACCCTGCGGGTTTTGAAACGTGGCTATTAAATAAACATACTTTGGTCTTTTACCCTCAGACACAGCTTTTGTAATAGCTATATCTAATGCCTCTGGGTCCATTCCCTCTTCGTCTGAAGGGACTCCTCGAATATCGGCGAAGTGGCGCCGAAGAGTGTTCAAGGTCCCACCATAGACCCATTCATCCGTAATAACGACGTCTCCGGGATCAACAAGAATAGAAGTTATCATGTCGATAGGCTGACCTGAGCCGTTCCCTAGAATTATGTCATCAGCTGTACTATCGATATCTCTCTCCCTTCTTAACTTTTCAGACACATATTCGCGAAGGGGCGTGTTCCCCTGGGGATGAGGGTAGACTGCCAGGTCATCGCCTGTTTCGGATAGAGCTTCGCTAAGACATTCAATTATCTGCTCATGGGGAAGAGAAACGGGATCCGGGTAGGCAACTGCGAAGTCATATTTACCTCGCCTAGACCGAGCTCCCCTACCACCTTCTGGAGTGTGTTCAGCAAAAATAGATTGAAAATCGAAAGACATGTAATACTCCTTAACTAACACCGATCAACAGCGTTTACATTCGCAGAAGTCTATTCTCTAAATAAATCAGCTTCAACTATGCCTAACCAAAGTGGCCAAGTCACGTATCAAGAGAGATCCTGAGGCGCTTGTTAATGCGACCTTTGCTTTGGTGTCCAACCACCGAGATCTTACCCACCTCTTTGGTGTTGGCAACGTGAGTCCCTCCGTCCGCTTGTAAGTCCAGGCCCGAAATATCCACGATTCTAACCTCAGCTATGGCAGACGGGAGTTTGTTTACTTTCATTCTGACTAAATCAGGAATTTTAAGAGCTTCCTTCCTTGAGATGTTCTTCACATATATGTCCCTTTCTCTCTTTACCTCGAGGTTTATAAGTTCTTCTACTCGAATGGCAAATTCTGAAGACATATGTTCCAGTTCAAAGTCCATTCTCGCAGCCAAGGGAGTCATATTCCCTCCAGTAACCAAAGCGCCGAAGTCTCGCCATATAACGCCGCATAAGATGTGTAGAGCGGTGTGAGTCCTCATCAACTCGTAACGTTTATCCCAATCTATTTCGACTCGAACTACAGTACCGACCGTAGGGCAATCCCCTTTAATTTCGTGGATCAAATCGTCACCTGATCTGCGAACCCGGGTCACATTGCAAATACCATCATTCCAATAGAGCGCTCCTGTATCACAGGGCTGTCCGCCGCCGCCAGGATAAAAAACGGTCCTATTGAGAACCACCTCATTTTCGGAAGTCCGCAAAACTGTAGAATCACAATACTTCATGTAGCTGTTTTCATAACAAAATAATTCGGTCATACTTTCAACAACTTGTTAGATCCAATTTGACTTGAGTGGCTGTGTAGGTTGGTCGCCCTGGTTCAAAGATAGCCTGCTGGATTTTATGCGCACAAAACCATGGGGTCAATGAAAGAATTCTTAAGGCTAATTATCATAAATATTGTGACTAGCGATGCTAGAATTTGGAATAAGTATGTGTATATAAGGGAAAAAGCGCATGGCATCTAGTAAACCAGCAAGAAACATCGTCGTGAAGGGTGCTCGAGAGCACAACCTAAAGAATGTTGATGTGACGATTCCCCGGAACAAGCTGGTTGTCATCACCGGAGTTTCCGGTTCTGGAAAAAGTTCCCTTGCATTCGACACCATTTACGCCGAAGGTCAACGCCGGTACGTAGAGTCTCTGTCCTCCTACGCTCGCCAATTCCTAGGGAGAATGGACAAGCCAGACGTAGATTACATAGACGGCCTTTCACCTGCAATATCAATCGATCAAAAGGGCGTCTCCCACAATCCTCGGTCAACCGTTGGTACAGTCACAGAGATTTACGACTATTTGAGGCTTCTGTATGCAAGAGTAGGAACTCCTCACTGCTATAAATGCGGTCGATTAGTTCAGAAACAAACAGTACAACAAATCGTAGATTCAATATTATCCCTACCTGAAAATACCCGAATCCAAATTCTTGCCCCAGTGGTGCGTCGGAGAAAGGGCGAACATCGCGAGGTGATCGAAGCCGCTAGGAAAGCGGGCTTTGTAAGAGTGAGAATCAACGGAAATGTAAGGGATCTCTCGAATGAATTCAACCTAGATAAGCAGAAGTGGCACAACATTGATGTAGTAGTAGATCGGCTCGTGGTGAGCCCTTCTGTAGACAAAGTTAGAGTGACCGATTCCACAGAGGCCGCTCTTTCGCAGGCGGAAGGTGTAGTTCTTGTAGATGTTCAAGGAGGAGAAGAGCAAATCTACTCCGAAGCATTTGCCTGTGTTCATTGCAATGTAAGCTTCGGAGAGCTTGAACCTCGGACTTTCAGCTTCAACAATCCACACGGGGCCTGCTCTACTTGCACAGGTCTTGGGTTCAAAATGGTTGTCGATCCTGACTTCGTTATTCCAGACCAATCCAAGTCGATAATTGACGGCGGAATCGAAGCTTGGTCCAGATCTGGCTCTATGTCACCTTGGTATATGAGCCAGTTGCGGTCGTTAGCAGACTCAGCTGGATTCGATCCATCTGACCCAATTCTTAAGATGAAGAAGAAAGATCTTAAACTGGTGCTGTTCGGGACTCAAGGAAAGCGCATACAGATTACCCACAAAACCAGGCGCGGCAGGCGCTACAGGTGGAATACTAGATTCGAAGGCGTAATTAATAACCTGGAGAGGCGCTACACCGAAACTGAATCTGACAGCGTTCGCACAGACATCGAGAGATATATGACATCGCTACCCTGCCAGGAGTGCGACGGCCGGCGTTTAAAGCCAGAATCTCTTGCCGTGACGGTGGCAGATGAAACCATCATGGACATCACCAATAAATCGGTGCAAGTCTGTCATACATGGATTAAACATTTGGAAAGAGGTAGCGTTCTATCGTCCAGAGATTCGGTGATCGCGTCACAAATATTGAAGGAAATAGATGCGAGATTAAAATTCCTACTCAATATCGGCTTAGATTATCTAACTCTCAGTCGAACCGCATCTACTCTGAGCGGAGGAGAAGCACAAAGGATCAGGTTAGCCACTCAAATTGGGTCAGGGCTGATGGGTGTTCTTTACGTATGTGATGAGCCTTCAATTGGTCTTCATCCAGCTGACGATGACCGACTTATAAACACACTTAAAGGGCTTCGTGATGTCGGGAATACCGTCCTCATCGTTGAACACGATGAGGCAATCATGCGCGCAGCAGATCACATCGTAGACCTTGGTCCGGGAGCAGGTGAACATGGAGGAGAAATCGTAGCAGCTGGAACGCCGCGAAAGATAATGTCCAGTGTGGCGTCGCTGACTGGTCAATACCTATCAGGAAAAAAGAAAATAAGCATTCCCCCCACTCGACGAAAAACAAACGGGAATTCCCTCATAATCCGAGGTGCGAAGCAAAACAACCTGAAAGGTATAGATGCCCACATTCCACTGGGTGTTTTAGTTTGTGTCACTGGTGTGTCTGGATCAGGAAAGAGCACCTTAATAAATGAGATCCTCTATAAGCGATTGGCCCAACATTTTTACAGGGCTAAGGATCGCCCGGGAGCGTTTGATTCGATTGATGGGCTGGAGCATATCGACAAAGTAGTTAATATCGACCAATCGCCTATCGGTCGGACCCCAAGAAGTAATCCCGCTACATACACTGGAACGTTTACGCCCATTAGGGAATTGTTTGCCCAGGTACCGGAAGCAAGAAGCAGGGGATACAAGCCTGGAAGGTTCTCATTTAATGTCAAAGGGGGAAGATGCGAGGCATGCTCTGGAGACGGCCACATCAATATTGAAATGCAGTTTCTTCCTGATGTGACGGTACCGTGCGAAGAATGTGTCGGCGGCAGGTACAACAGGGAGGCATTAGAGATACTTTACAGAGGTGAAAGCATAGCTGACGTGCTTTCTATGACTGTTACGGAGGCTTTGGAACTTTTCTCAAATATACCTCGAGTGAAGAACAAACTACAGACGTTGCAAGACGTAGGCCTCGGCTATGTAAGATTGGGGCAACCTGCCACTCAGCTGAGTGGAGGTGAAGCCCAGCGAGTAAAACTAGCAACTGAGCTATCGAAAAGGGCAACTGGGCAAACTCTTTATATACTCGATGAACCTACTACCGGGCTCTCTTTCGAAGATTGTTCTAATTTGCTGAAAGTGATGCATCGGCTAGTAGATTCTGGGAACTCTGTCGTGCTAATCGAACATCACCTGGATCTAATCAAGAATGCGGACTGGCTAATTGACCTGGGACCCGGGGCTGGGGACAAAGGTGGAGAAATAGTCTGTGTGGGAACGCCTGAACAAGTCTCTGGTATGAAAGAATCACATACTGGTGAATACTTGAAACGCGTTCTCGGTAATT
>ERZ651768.223-NODE-223-length-41997-cov-3.628745_pt1 | contig 41997 bp, 41 predicted proteins | sample MGYA00514754_ERZ651768 | MGnify/ENA metagenome assembly ERZ651768
CGGCTCTTATTTATATTGATCTGCATCTAGTGCATGAAGTCACTTCGCCACAGGCATTTGAAGCGTTGCGTCTTAACAATCGTAAGGTGCGTCGTCCTGACCTGACTATATCGACTGTCGACCATAACCTTCCAACGGATGACACCCGATCAGAAGTAATTAAAGATCCTATTGCTCGGATACAAGTTGATACTCTTCGCAAGAATTGTGAAGAAATGGGAGTAACTCTTTACGACGTTGATTCTGCAGCTCAGGGGATTGTTCACGTTATAGGACCCGAGCAGGGCTATACCCAACCCGGAATGACCATCGTTTGCGGTGATTCACACACATCTACCCATGGTGCTTTTGGTTCGTTGGCTTTTGGAATCGGTACATCTGAGGTAGAGCATGTTCTTGCCACACAGACTCTGCGACAACGTAAGCCTCAAACCATGGAGGTCCGATTTAACGGTGAGTTGAAACAGGGTGTCACTGCGAAAGATATGATTCTTGCGGCAATCGGCAAAATGGGAACGGCTGGTGGTACGGGCTATGTGATCGAATACACCGGCGTAGCAATCCGCGGCCTTAATATGGCGGGTCGTATGACTGTTTGTAATATGACGATCGAAGCAGGAGCAAGAGCAGGGCTTATCGCTCCAGATGACACAACCTTTGATTGGATGCGTGGACGAAAATTTGTCCCTAAGGGTGAAAAATTCGAACAGGTGGTTGATCAATGGCGCGAGCTTGCTAGCGATGAAGACGCAATGTTTGACGCATTAATTGAAATTGATTGCGATGATCTAGAGCCATATGTAAGCTGGGGCACTAACCCGGGGCAGGTGACGCGTATCACTGATAAGGTTCCCTCTCCTGAGGACTTCGATGATATAGCGGATAGATCTTCTGCTGAACGGGCTCTTGAATACATGGATCTCAAAGGTGGAACGGCAATTGAAGACATCCATATTGATCGAGTGTTTATAGGGTCTTGTACGAACGCGCGTATAGAAGACCTTCGATCGGCTTCACAGATCGTCAAGGGTCACACAGTTGCGGGTACAGTGCGTGCACAAATTATGCCGGGTTCGACGCTCACTAAATTGCTTGCTGAAAAAGAAGGTTTAGACCAGATTTTTATGGAAGCTGGGTTTGAGTGGCGTGAGTCGGGGTGTTCAATGTGTTTAGGGATGAATCCAGACATTTTAATCCCAGGAGAACGCTGTGCCTCCACATCGAATCGAAACTTCGAAGGTCGGCAAGGTAAGGGAGGGCGCACACACCTCGTGAGCCCTGAAATGGCTGCCGCTGCGGCTATTGAAGGTCATTTTGTAGATGTTAGGGACTGGGATACCGAGTGATGTGCTTGACAGTCCTGCGCTACTGCAGGCACGAGCGATAACCGTGCGACGTGGTAATTACGACCCGCGACCTCCGGAAGATCGTGATCTAGCTGGAGCGGGTCATACAGATTCAAGTGCGCGTACAGGTCGTCGATCTAGAGGCACACCTGAGAACACCGCTACTAATGGTGGCATTATGCGCCGACTAAGCGGTCGTTCCGATCTAGACCGTGCAAAGGCCATGCGATACGAGCCGTACTCGTATGAGTCAAACGCTTCTCAGTTGAGATGGGTCGTACTATTACTTGCTGCTTGGTCTGTAGTAGCAATCTGGCTTGCATGGCTCGATTTTGCTACCGTGAGCGTTTTGTCAGATCTTCAAGATCAAGGATTTACGAGCGTGCCGCCTGCGACCCTTTCTCCACAATCTTTGATTGATTTTGCTGCTAAGGAAGGTTTGAATTGCACAGACACCACTGATGTTTTTCTGGCGACTTCCGAATGTAATCGATTTTTTGATGCCCGAAATATCTATGAGACTGCGAAAGGCCAGAGCGCATTAGCGTTTGTGATTCTTATGGCGCTGCTACTTGTAAATATGTTTGCATTTGGTTCATTTACGCACCGCGCCAGCAGGAATCTCCTTACTTTGAAAAGCAGTGAGCAAGGATTTACTCCTGAAAAAGCTGTGATGTGGTTTTTCATTCCAATCATGAACCTTATTAAGCCCTGGCAAGTGTTTAAGGAGCTGTTCAGAGGAAGCGATCCAGGAGTTACAACGTCCGATAACTTGGCATGGAAGACTAAAGGCAAAGTGTCGAAGTTAGTTCATTTGTGGGCAGGAATATTTGTTGTAGTGTTTATTTATAACCCGCTCAGTATCGGGAGAGTCTGGCATTCTGTTCGGATAACCTTTACTGACAGTGTTATAGCCCATCAGCGATTAGTTATTGCTGACTTACTATTGGCGCTTCTCGGCATTGCTGCCCTACTTGTTGTGATCGAGTTACACAAGAGACAAGAATTACGGCATATTAAAATTGGTAATATTACTGTGACGCCACCGCCACCGGTAGATCCTCTTGAGGAGGCCCTCAAAGAAGGTATAAGGCGTAAGGAACTGGATAATCGTAACTTCCGTCGTGGTGGTGATGACCGAAAAGAAAGGTGACTGTTTTGGAAAAATTCAGGAAACTTACTAGTATCGTGGCTCCACTTGATCGGGCGAACGTTGATACTGATCAAATCATTCCGAAGCAGTTTCTTAAGAGAATTGAAAGGACTGGATTCGGGGAGTTTGCATTCTTCGACTGGCGATATCTCGAGGATGGCGTACTTAATCCCGATTTTATATTGAATGAACACCGTTACCGCGGTGCAAATATTCTCGTAGGTGGTCGAAATTTCGGCTCGGGTTCCTCACGTGAACATGCTCCATGGGCACTTATGGAGATGGGATACAAAGCAATTATTTCGACTAGTTTTGCTGATATTTTCCGCAATAACTGTATGCAAAATGGTCTTTTGCCAGTGGTTTTAGAAGAGACCGAAGTTGACACAATTATGGCCCGTGCACTTCGTGGTGCTGGATATAAGGTGACAGTTGACCTTGCATCGCAGACGGTCACTGACGATCTGGGTCTGAAAACTAATTTTGATATAGACCCGTTCCGAAAAAACTCTCTCATGGCGGGTCTCGATGATGTGGGCGTCTCTCTGGAATTTACCAAAGCGATTGACTCATATGAAGGGAAGCAAACAAAACGATGGTAGTCAGCTTTCATAGATAAATCTCTTTCACAAGTTTTTGTGGTGAGAGAGGCTACCCGCTGTTAGACTTCACGTGGTGTTTTAAGAAAATCTCTTTTTCAAAAGTGAAAGCAGGGCTTTTAGATGGATTTACGGATCGCAGTTCTTGGCGGAGACGGGATTGGTCCCGAGGTAACAGCAGAATCAGTTAAGGTCCTTGACGCTATAGGGCGTCGTTTTGGACACGAATTTAGTTATATAACTGGACCAGTCGGTGGCGCGGCCATAGACACGACCGGCTCGGCACTCCCAGCTGACACCATGAACATTGTTCTAGGAGCAGATGCGGTTCTATTCGGGGCTGTAGGTGGTCCAAAATGGGATGATCCACAAGCGAAGGTACGACCGGAAGATGGCATCTTAGCCCTTAGGAAAGGTCTTGGACTTTTTGCCAACTTGAGGCCGTGCAAAGTCTACGAACAGTTGATCGATACTTCTCCGATTCGCCCAGAAAGGCTTATCGACGTTGATTTCATCATAGTCCGTGAGCTGACCGGTGGTTTATATTTCGGCAAGCCAAAACGTCGATGGGAGAATTCTAGAGGTCGGCGTGCTGTAGACACGCTTGCTTATTCGGAAAAAGAGATCGAGAGAGTTGTTCGCGTTGCATTTGAGTTGGCTCGTGACCGCAGAAAGCGACTTCACTCGCTGGATAAGATGAACGTGTTGGAATCGTCTCGACTTTGGCGTGAGATCGCGACCGAGGTTGGGATTGAGTATCCCGATGTGGAATTGATTCACATGCTGGCAGATAACGCCGCGATGCAAATAATTGTCCAGCCATCAATATTTGATGTGATTGTCGCTGAGAATACATTTGGAGATATCCTTTCGGACGAATCTGCTGTAATCAGCGGCTCTTTGGGAATGTTACCCTCGGCTTCGCTTTCGTCTTTACCACCGAAAAATGGCCGTCGTCGTCGGGGTGGTAAGCCAGCTTTGTACGAACCAATTCACGGTTCTGCCCCTGATATTGCTGGCAAATCCCTTGCGAACCCGATGGCTTCGATCCTTAGCGCCGCGATGCTTCTTCGTTTTTCAGCTGGACTCAACGCTGAGGCTGATGTAATTGAAAGAGCAATTGATTCGGTACTATCCGAGGGCTACAGGACGCTTGATATTTCAGTCGGTAATGACCGACCTCTTACAACGACTCAAGTTGGCGATATGATCGCGGGCCTAGTATCCGGCTAGATTGATTGCTCGATCTCTTACAACTCGATTTGATTATGTTGAGTGTTCTGGTTAGTCCTACTTGTCGGAATCAGGGTCCTTACCCGAGAAGTCTTCGTCTGGATCGATTTCATGACCAGCGAGCCAATCGGGATCTAGATTGATTCCTAAACCTGGCCGGTCAGAAACGTACAGATCGCCTTTTCGGATGTCCAATGGGTGATCGATCATTACGTTGTAGCTTTGTAGGTCGTAACGGCTCGTTTCTAGCTTGTAAAAATTTGGTACTGTTAGCATTACTTGTGCACCCGATATAACGTTTATCGGACCCGAGGCGTCGTGTGGAGAAATCGGCACGTAATAGGCTTCCGCCATTGTGGCTATCTTTTTTAATTCGGTTACTCCGCCGGTCCAAGTGATGTCCGGCATGATGTAGTCGGCTAGATTGTTTTCAAAAATTGGAACGAACTCCCATCGAGTGTGGAGCCTTTCACCGACAGATATGAGAGGTGAGATTTGTTCTTTGACCTGTTTCAGTGCTTTCCAGCTTTCGGCTGGAACAGGCTCTTCGAACCAGAAAATATCCCATTCAGCCATTTGATTTGCGAGCCTGGTAGCTGTAGGTACGTTGTACATACCGTGAGCATCGATGAGAATTTCGATATCGGCTCCTGCTGTTTCTCGCGCTGCCGCTAGAATATCCATAGCCATTGCCTCGGCTTCGGGACGGATTTCACCATCAAGGAAACTTGCATTTCCAACGTGAAGATTTGGCATCATCGGATCCATTTTGAAGGCCCGGTGTCCAGAATCAACGATTTCTTTTACAGGCTGGATAATCTCATCTGGAGTTTTAGCTTGAGGCGGATGAGTGTATAAAGCGATCCGATCGCGAACAGCGCCGCCGAGCAACTTGTAAATTGGTTGATTAAGTGTTTTGCCGCGAATGTCCCAAAGAGCGATATCTATACCACTGATTGCAGCCGTCGTGGCTCCTCGAGTACCAACGTATGTCATTCCCCTAAAGATTTTCGACCAAATTCGTTCTATATCTTCAGGGTTTTCACCGATGATCCATTTGCCAATCTGGTCAACGAATGCCGATATTGCCCTGTTGGCCACTGGACCCGGGTAAGTGGTTATTTCACCCCAGCCAGTGATTCCTTCATCAGTGTCGACCTGAATAAACACGAATGTTCTCGACCCTCCTGTTTTGTTATCAGGATTTGGATTATCGTTCCATGGCGCTCGAACTATCCACGATCTGGCATTAGTTATCTTCAATGTTGGTTTCCTAGATTTACCCAATATTTGCATTGGGTGATTGGGACTAATTCAATACAGTGCTGATTATCTGCCGGTTTCGTGGATGGTCAACCTTAAATAGTATGAAAGTATGTTGGGTTCAAAGGAAGTTTGTTAGGCTGCAACCCTGTAAGCGATAGATTGAAGATTTTTAGAGGTACTATGACGAAACAGATAACGGAAGATGACCTTAAAGCCGCTCTTCCTGATGTTGAATCCGAACAAAACCTACGCGGTATTGTTTCTGAAGTCACGATTTATCGTGATCGATGGGGTATCCCTCATATCACCGCCGATAACGAATCGGACCTTTTTTTCGCACAGGGTTTCGCTACCGCTCAAGATCGATTGTTCCAGATGGATCATGACAGGATGAGATGCCTTGGCAGATCTGCAGAACATCTCGGTGTTATCGGTCTTACACAAGACAAACTTATGCGTCGACGTTCACTTGAAATTGTTTCGAAGCGTGACCTCGAGGTGTCGACTGCCGAAGTAAGGGCGATGATTTCGGCTTATACCAATGGCGTTAATGCATTTATCAGTTCCAATGCACCACTTCCAGCAGAGTACAACCTAACCGAAACCAAACCCGAAAAATGGGAAGATTGGCACTCTGTTCTTGTTTACAAAGTTCGTAATACCGCCGAAGGCTCGTTCCAAGCGAAGTTGTGGCTTGCGAAGTTGGCTCAGGAGATTGGGCCCGAGCGAGCCGCTAGCATATCTTCAGGAAGTCAACCAGGAGCATTAATGACCGTGCCGCCTGGTGCGGAATATTCAGGCCCAGCGTTGAATGCGATTGAAGAGCTTAGCGACGTCGTGAATGTTACGGCGCCGCTTCGAGAATCCGATGGTGGTTCAAATGGTTGGGCCATTTCGGGAGATCGTACAGTATCAGGATTGCCGTTGATTGCTGGCGACTCTCATCGCGGACTGGAAGTACCTAACGTTTACTATCAGGTTCATCTTAAAGGGCCTGATTTCCAGATCTTAGGATACTCGATACCAGGGGTTCCGATGGCGATGCACTTTGCCCATAACGATCATGTCGGATGGGGAATGACTCATGGGGGTGCTGACACACAGGATCTATTTGTCGAACGACTCCGGCGTTCATCTGGAGGGGCCGAATACCTTTATAAAGGTGAATGGCTTGAGGCTGCACTAACCACTGAGGAGATATTCGTACGAGATGGAGGGTCTCAAGAAATCACGATAATTCAAACACATCATGGTCCGATTATCTCCGGATCGCTTGACTCCGGATACGGACTGGCGATATCAGATCCTGGTTCTGGAGTAGGAACTGAATGGCTTGATGCTGCATATGGGGCCATGAAGGCCCAGTCGGCTGATGAACTTGAAAAAGCGTTTGACACATGGACCGATCGTGTCAACAACTACCCGTATGCGGATGTGTATGGCAATTTTGGCTATCTGTTTAAAGGTCGAGTGCCGTTTCGTTCTGAAACAAATGGCTGGGGTCCGATTCCGGGTTGGACAGGCGAGCATGAGTGGGATGGGTTTATTCCAAACTCCCAACTTCCTAAATCAAAGAACCCTGATTCGGGGTGGGTAGTGACCTGCAATCAACGAGTAGTTGACCATGGTTACCAACACTACCTTACACACATGTATGGCACTGATTATCGTGCCCGACGAGTTCGTGGTCGCATCGAGGAGATGGCGTATCGTAAAGTGACGGTTGCAGACATGTCGGCAATTCATGCTGACACAAATTCGATACCTGCGATCATATTGAGCGCGGAGATCGTGAAATTACCAAATCTAGCGGGAATATATTACAGCGCAGCAAAACTTCTTAGAACCTGGGATCATGATCTTAAAGAAGACTCGGTCGCAGCAGCGATTTACGAGACCTCTACCAGAGAGATCAGCAAATTGTTGGCAACTCGCGCATATGATTCGCTATCTGGAGGGATAACGGGAGAAACGGTTGACGCAGGAGCTGAGGATCATCTTCGCCGACAACTCAAACCAGATTTTATCCGTCGACTTAGCGATGGTTCATTGTCAGAAACGGGCTATGGGTTTGAAACGGGGGATTTAGTTGAGGAAGGATTTAAGGCGGGCGTGGACTATCTTGTTACACGATATGGCGGCGACATGACAAAATGGCGTTGGGGTGGAATGCATCAAACAGATCAGGTTCATCCACTTGCAAGATCCTTCACAGAATCGGCTGATAAATTGAACCCTCCAAGAGTTGAGGCGCCCGGTGATTCTGATGTGCCATTTGCCAGTGGGAGCCCGACATCTGCAGAGTTCTCGATTAAAACGGGACCGATTAATAGATACATACATGACCCTTCAGATTGGGGTAATGGACGTTGGATCGTACCTCTTGGATCATCAGGCCACCCTGCCAGTCCGCATTTTTCTGATCAACAGAGGATGTGGGCTAAAGTTGAAACCATTCCGCAATTATGGGATTGGAAGGTGATAGCCAAGGACGCCGAATCTACCCAACGGTTAGTTGCGAGCTGAACTGTTCGATTCCGTTTTTATAAGTGATCGAGTATTTTTGCATGGCGTTTAGCTTAATCGGAGATTTTTATCAACCTATGACTTAGTGCCAACGGCGTTCGTCTTCCACAGTCCGGATATTTCGTGGTGGGAATGGTGCATACGGGTAATTTGCAAGTTTTGTTTCGTCGATCTCTATCCCAAGTCCGGGCTCAGTTGGTAGCTCTATGTAACTGTTATTTGGTTCAAGATAGCCTTTGGTGATATCTCGACAGACATTCTCGACATTTACGAAATATTCGTAGATGAGGAAGTTTGGGATAGTTGCGGAAGCATGCACCGCTGCAGCGCAGCCGATAGAAGTTGAGTTATAACCGTGTGGTGAAACCCCTATGTAGTGAGGCTGAGCCATGGCTGAGATTTGTGTTAGTTCAAGAATCCCACCAGTGTTACAAATGTCTGGATTTATGATATCGACAGCACGTTTATCAAATATTTCACGGAAGCCATTACGGGTGTAGTGTGCTTCACCGGTGACGACGGGGATAGTAGTGTTGTTTTTTACCTCTAAGATAGCGTCGATATTGTCTGGTGGGCAAGGTTCTTCAAACCAGTAGGGATTGTATTTTTCCATCTGTTTTGCAGCGCTTATAGCGTGTACTGGAGCAAGGCGTCGGTGGACTTCTACCAGAAGCTCTACATGTGGGCCTACCGCTTCACGCACTTTGCCTACCGTGTTGGCCGCCTCAACAAGTTCGTCCCGATTAGGATATTCACGCCATGGACCCGGGAACGGATCGAATTTTAGAGCGTTGAAGCCGCGCTGTTCTACAAGTTTCGCAGCTTCCTGCGCTATATCGTCTGGTGAACCTTGTCCCCAGCCGTTGGCATAGACGCGGATGTGTGGCCTGACCGGTCCGCCTATGAGATTGTATATTGGCTGTTCGACAGCTTTTCCAACAATGTCCCACATTGCTATTTCTATCCCGCTCAACGCGCAGTGTAGGTCCATTGCCGACCGTTTGGTGGCGAAATCTTCATGGGCGATGTGCATAAAATGCCGTATGTGGAACGGGTCACGGTTGATTAGGTATCTGGCCAGCTGATCGATGTGAGCTTCGATCTGAGTGTCGCGATCTGCTTGTGCGTAAGCTTCACCCCATCCTGAAATACCAGTATCGGTTGTGAGCTTAATGTAAATGAAATTTTTGCCTGTTCCTGGATTCCACTTTATTACTTCAATATCGGTGATTTTCAATGTTTTGCTCCGGGATCATAAAGTATCTAGTGGGATAACCCGTTGTTCGGCATCATATACTTGGAGTTGCGACAGTTACGAATTAATTGTGGGCAAATGACTGAGGTCGGCTAAGCTAAACGAACTTGACCAGGGCGTCGCCGATACCTTCTACATCGACTGAGACCTCATCACCTGGTAGAACCCACTGAGTTTCTACCACACTTCCTAGCATAACGATTTCGCCAGTTTTGAGATTTTTGCCGCGTGTAGCTAGCGAGTTTGCGAGCCAGGCGAGGGCTTCATATGGGTGTCCAAGAATATCGCTTGTAAAACCTTTACCCACCTGCTTTCCATTTATGGTCATACGCCCGATCGTTGAAAAAAGATCTGGCGCCTCTTCGATACGTTTTGGTTGACTGAGCACAATTCCTGAAGCAAAAAAATCATCAGCAATCAATGTTGGGGTGTCGACTGATTTATAGTCAGTCCATCGATCATCTACTATTTCTATAGCTGCAAAAAGTGCTTTCACGCTTGGTGCTACTGACTCTCGAGTAAATGGATTACCGTCAGGAATAAGATCAGTTCCGATGAATGCTGCAATTTCGCACTCTACCCCAGGGTGAGAAAAATTTTCATGTTGTGCACTGGTGGCGATGTAGTTGGTTGATGTGTTTAATATGCCGCCTGAACATGGGTTGTTTATTTGCAAGAATTTTTGCATTACCTCTGTTGTGCATCCGATCTTGTAACCTACCCGTTTTCCGTAGCCAGTTTCGTCAAATAACAGGTGTACTTGTTCCTGCACCAAATATGCTTCTGCCTCATCGGCAGGGCGGTATTTGTCTGGAAGTTGATCGATTGGCTGGTTTCTTACACGGGTAAGTGCCAGTATTCCTGCTGCCTGTTTCAGTTCTTCTTTGTTCATCAAATTTTGGCAGTGTAATCGTTGTTATCGAGATCACTATCCGGTAGTAGCGATCATGTTGTTCTTGAATAGCCACCATTCGAAACTATCAGTTAGTGCGAGCCAGCTGGCTTCGAGGATGTTGGTTGATGCTCCAACTGTATACCAGACGTTTTTATCATCCGCTGACTCGATTACAACTCTAACGGCTGCACCAGTACCAACCCCTTCGTTTACAACTCTGACCTTATAGTCGGTTAATCGGATGGCGCTGAGTTCGGGATAGGCATCGGTCAATCCTTTTCTAAGTGCACCGTCTAGGGCTCCTACAGGGCCATCTCCTTCGGCGGCCGTGTGAATAATATTGTTCCCGACTCTTACTTTTACCGTTGCTTCAGAAAGCATGGGGTGCTCTGCACCATCATTTCGCCAGCCAGTGCCGAAAGATGAACGTCGTTTATTTTCGACTATAACCATAAAGTCAACGAGCTCGAACGGAGCCTCGTAGTTGGGTAATGCTCGTCGAAGGACAAGATCGAAGGATGCATTTGCTCCTTCGTATGAGAAACCTTTCGATTCCTGATCTTTTACATATTGAACTATTTTGCGTGCATCGGCATCGTCGAGATCCTTATCGAGCCCCATCTCCCGTATTCGATGAATAACGTTGCCGCGTCCTGACAATTCAGAAATTATTACATCGTTTGCATTACCGACAATAGATGGCTCGATATGTTGGTAAGCCTGTACTGATTTCTGAGTTGCAGCAGCGTGCAGCCCTCCTTTGTGTGAGAATGCACTTGATCCAACAAAAGGTTGAAATGGAAACGGCCGCCTGTTAACCCGCTCAGATACGAAATTCGATACTTCTGTAAGTGTTTTCAGTTGTTCATCTGATACGGCTTTTATGCCCATTTTTAAATTTAGATTTCCGATGATACTGACCATGTTGGCGTTACCAGTACGCTCGCCGTAGCCGTTAATGCAGCCCTGTATTTGAAAAGCTCCAGCCTCAACTGCTGCGATCGCAGATGCTACTGCAGTATCTGTGTCATTGTGTGAGTGAATACCGATTACAGGATTACCTATCAAATCTTCTTTAACTTTGCTAACGATTCGAGCGACTTCATTTGGCAGCGTGCCTCCATTGGTATCACACAGTACGAGTCGTTCTGCACCTGCATTCATTGCTACGTTCAATACCTGAACGCTGTAGTCCGGGTTCATTTTGTAGCCATCGAAGAAATGTTCAGCATCGAAAAATACCCGACGGCCCTTTTTTTTCAGATATCTGACAGAGTCGGCAATCATCGCTAAATTTTCTTCAAGTGAGGTTTCCAGAACATCTCGCACCTGATATTCGGATGATTTTCCTACGAGCGTTATAACCGGAGCGTTTGTACCGAGTAATGCCTGCAGTGTTGGATCCTTGTCAACATCACCATTAGCGCGTCGGGTATTACCGAAAGCAGCGACTTGAGCATGCTTGAGGTTCAGTGACTGCACTCGCTGGAAGTATTCATCGTCTTTAGGATTTGCGCCCGCGTATCCGCCTTCAATCACATCAATGCCAAGTTGGTCAAGGCGTTTGGTAATAGCAAGCTTGTCTTCTACAGATAGAGAAATCCCTTCCTGTTGGGTTCCGTCACGAAGTGTCGTGTCGTAAAGCTCAACTCTGTTAGTCATGACGCGCTTTAACTCCTGTGATATGCGCTGTTATGCGTGTGCTTTTTCGATTCTTTTTTTATTTATGACACAAAAAAACCCATCCCGATAAGGGACGGGTCCAAGTGACTCGCGGTACCACCCTCGTTGCCAATCCATAAAGTCTCTAAATGACGAAAACTGGCCACTCATTGGTGCATGTAAAACATGCCCTAGTGCCTGATAACGGGACACTAATCCGATCACGCCTACTAGCGGGTTAGCACTTTCGGGCAATGGCTTAGAAGTGATATTCGGCCAGATCTCAGGTGCCCTGTTTCACCGTTCGGGGCTCTCTACGACCTTAATGTCTGACTTACTCGTTTCCTTTTCAGTTGGGGTTAAGCCCAACAACGCCTCTACTATCAATGCTATCACTAGCAACAGCTAAACATCGAATTTCTGATAGTAGTTGAAGTTTGCCATTTGAATCCTTTGTAAGTTAGCGAGATAGACCGATCATGCCTAGAATGTGAGTGTCAATCATTTATCTCTTCGATTTTTGGATCACAGAGTGGAGTGTTGTTTGGTCGAGTTCGAACAAAACGATTTAGGTCTCGTCGACTATTTGCATTGTGAATCAATTGGCGAACCTGGTCAGAGGACTTTTAATATCACAGCCCGAAGTGATCGGGGCGAAGTTGTTGTTTGGATGGAAAAAGAGCAACTTTTTCAGGTTGGGATTTCACTGAAGCAGTTTTTGGCCACCCGTCAAACTCCTTCCAACCCGTCTACGTTTGATGCTCCTGTTATCGAGATCCAAGTCCCAGTACACGTGGAGTTTAAGACTAGCGAAATGTCACTTCGGCATGATTCTGAATCAGATGTTTTTACCATAGTTGCCAGTGATGATAATAACGAAAAATCAGATGATGACCCCAGATTAGAGGTCACCTTCAGCTTCAAGCGACCTCAAGCTGACGAAATCTCTAAAAAATCTATAGACGTTGTGGCTGCGGGAAGAAAGCCATGTCCATTGTGTACGGCACCATTAGATCCTCGTGTCGGCCATTTTTGTGTCAAGGTTAATGGATACAATCCTACTGAAAATCCAATCAACGAAGAACCTCGTGAAAAGTAAGTTCGAACGCGAATCCATATCCTGCGGAGATGATGAAAAAATCCTTCTCGAAAAACTCTCTCAGTGGACTATTTCAGGGATTGGATTGCATCCTGGTGGCTCCAATTACGTTTTCGTTGTTCGCTTAACCGATCCTGAAATAGGAGAAGAACTTCGACTATCTCCAAGGGAGGATGAAGGATCATCGATTTATGCAATATATAAACCTCAAGCCGGTGAACGGCCGTTAAGGGATTTTACGAATGGGACTTTACACCTACGAGAGAGGGCAGCGTATCTCGTTTCTCGTGAACTAGGATGGCCTAGAATCCCACCAACGGTGATTCGTTCGGGACCTCATGGTGAGGGAAGCGTTCAACTTTTTATAGACGCCAAGGAGTCACAGGCAAACCCTGAAAATTATGATTCTTCAGGAATCCAAGTTGAAAATTACTTTTCATTGAGGGAAAAGCGGCTACACGATTTTCGCGATATAGCAATGTTTGACACCCTCATTCACAATGCCGATCGTAAAGGAGGTTCGTGCATCCTTTCACCTGATGGCTGCTTGTGGGCAATCGATCATGGATTAACGTTCAACTATTCAGCGCGTCGGCGAACTGTCATGTTCGAATTCAATGGTTCCGAATATTCGCTGAAGTTACTAAAAGATATAGAGTCGTTAATTGTTGCCCTCGGGATTCATTCTCGCCTTTATATGGAATTAGCCGAACTATTGGGGCCGGTGGAAATACGTGATCTAATGGATCGCGCAAAAGAAATGATCCACAATGCTCGCTATCCGGATTTAGACCCGGAAATCAACGTCCCTTGGCCTATGATTTAGCGTCTAAATAATATTTATGGTCCTTTCTCTGTCCAAACAAGATGTCAAACGTATAGCTATCCGGGCCCAAGGGCTTGATCACAATCGTGTTGCTACATCCAAGGCTAATGATGCCTGTAAGTGCCCGAAGGTAGTAACTATAGGTGATATCCGTCGTTCAATTCTTGCAATGGGACTACTTCAGATCGATGCTGTTAACGTGTGTGTACGCTCCCATTACATGCCACTGTTTTCCAGACTAGGGATCTATCATCGAGAACTTTTGGATCAACTTGCGTATAAAGAAAAAGAAATTTTCGAAACTTGGGCTCATGCCGCTTGTTTTGTGCCAGTGGAGCGTCATTTCCTTTTTCGTCAAAGAATGGCCCAACAGAAGCCGAGACCGTTGGTGGAAAAACTCAAAAAAGACCGCCCTGACTATTTGGAAGACGTTTTATCACAGGTTACAAGTCGGGGACAGTTGAGTGCATCAGAATTGGAGGGATCTGGTAAACGTAGTGGTTCATGGTGGGGTTATCAGGATGGCAAGATTGCAGCTGAGTGGCATTTTTCACTTGGCAATTTAGCGATAGCTGAAAGACATAACTTTACCCGCTACTATGATTTAACAGAACGGGTAATTCCATCTGAACATTTGAATAGCGCGAAACTCTCCCTGCAAGACTCAAATCGCGAGATGATGCGGTTGGCGATCAAAGCGCATGGCGTTGGCTCCACAAGGGATTTTGGAAACTACTATCACCTGAAAGACGATAGTGCCTTGACGGCGATTAATGAATTGCTAGAAGAAGGCAGTATTCAGCGAGTAAGAATTGAAGGGTGGCCAAATGGGATCGACACTTTCGCTGCGAAAGAAAATATCTCTTCACAGCCGACTGATGCACGCGCTCTTCTAACTCCCTTCGACCCGTTAGTATGGAATCGGAGTCGGATAGAAAGAATATTCGATTTTTTGTACCGTATAGAGATTTACGTACCCGAGCGAAAACGACAATACGGTTACTATGTTTATCCGTTCTTACTTGGGGAAGATTTAGTTGCCAGAGTGGATCTCAAGGCAGAGAGAAACAAAAGTGTTCTTGTTGTAAAAGGTGCTTTCGTAGAAGACGGGTACGATCATGACCAAATAGCAGCCCCTCTTGCTGATGAATTAATGATGATGGCTCAATGGCTCGGTTTGGAACGCGTCGGTACCGGTGCTAAGGGTAATCTGATGCAATCCCTCAGGGCAGCTCTCATAATTTGAGTTTTGGGTTGGCGTGAGAACTCGTTGGTCTGAACGATAAAAATGGCTATGGCGAGTACAATCAGAATAGTTAGTTAGAGATTAGGTCGCACGAGGAACGAGATTTTTTCAATAGCGGAAAAGCATTTTGATTCTTCCGATTAAGTGTGATTGTTTTGAGCTCAGATTTGCAGTAATAAAATCAACTGTGCGAGGGGTTCCACTCAGTATAAGACCTTTCCATTTTCTCAATTGCGCATAGGTCTGGGAATTGGTCTCGTAATTTTTCATCCAACCGTTAAAATCGCTGAATTGTCCGCGAGAATTAAGGCGCATTACTCTACCGCCTGACTCGTTGATTAGTAAGATTCCAGCAGCAAAATCCCAAAACCGAGCGAAGCCTGTAATAGCGTACTGCATTGATCCTTTTGCCACCATGAACTGTTCGTAGCATGCACTCCCTCCATCTCGGATTTCACCTGGATTTTCCATGAGCGGCTTTTTGATATTAAACGCATTGGGCATCCATCTGGGGAACGATGCTAAAACGCCTGTGCTTGGAACACCGGTTTCACTTGACGGGCGAACTTGTAATTTCGAATTGCCTATCCAAGTTCCGTGACCCTTTCTCGCGTGCATTAATTCGAACCCGTTATCATTCGGCCAAGGGATCCATATGGCGGCTGCAAGGGTCTCGCCTTTGTATAGCGCTGCGATAGAGATGGCATAGATATTGGATGAATTTACATAATTTGTAGTGCCATCTATTGGATCAACAACCCATAGCCACTCTCTAGCTTCTGGTTTGCCATCTGGTGGATCTTCTTCACCCAATAGCATGTGCCCAGGGCACGTTTCCATCATGATATTTGCGATGAGGTTTTGACTGTCCCTATCCACGTCAGTAACCAGGTCTTTTCCCGCCCTTATCCCCTTGCTAGAAACCTCGAGAATTCCGCCGAATCGACTTTTCACCAAATCACCAGCTTCCAGCGCAGCTCGAACAATGCATTGTTCGATGTGCTCAAGTTCTGAATCTGCAATACTTCGCGATTTGATTGAAACTGATGATTTAGGCAATCTAAGTTGACTCCGACTTTATGTATTTATGTAACAGAGCATTTTGTGGAGGGCATTCAATTGTTTATCGGTTCCAGTGTATTGACGCTCGGGTAAAATTCTACGTGCAAAAATTATTGCGATGTGTAAATATCGTTGGTGGAATAGCGAGAGAAAAATTTTGGACGTAACCACAACTCGGAAATTTCATAAAGATCGCGGCCTGGTAGCGCGTATGTACTTTACTTTGTTCATGCTCGGAGTCTTATATGCGATATTCACTTTGTTTCTTCTTGCAGCTGGAACTCCTTTGATGTTCGTTGTACCAATAGTTGGCGTGATGGTTGTGGTTCAGTACTATATGTCGGACAGGTTGATTCTCATGTCAACAGGGGCTAAAGAGGTTTCATCTGAACAGGCTCCTCAGTTGCATCTTATGGTGAAAACGCTCGCGGATCGTTACGAAATGCCCATGCCGAAAGTGGCGATAATAGATACCGCTGTTCCTAATGCATTCGCAACGGGTCGAAACCCTAAAAACGCCTTGGTTGCGGTTACCGTCGGAATCCAGCAGCGATTAAGTGAGCGTGAACTTCAAGCTGTGATCGGCCATGAACTTGCACACGTTGCCAACCGTGATATGAGAATTCTGGCAATTGCCAATTTCCTTGTCACACTCACGAGTTTTCTTATGACGATGCTGTTCTGGAATATGTTGTTCGGTGGGATGGGTAGTCGTAGGAACAACGGTGGTGGTGGGATGATGATGGTATATCTGGTGACGATTCTCGTATATTTTGTTGGTCAGTTATTAGTTCTTGCCCTCACTCGATACCGAGAGTTTGGAGCGGACCATACCGGTGCAGAGATATCTGGAGACCCCGGAGCGTTAGCTGATGCTTTGGAGAAAATCAGTGGCACGGTTGCAGGTATTCCGGATCAAGATCTTAGGAAACTGCAGACAGCTAATGCTTTCCTGATCATTCCAGCGGCTTTAAAGAGTCAAGGTTCGATGAATTTGTTTTCGACCCACCCGCCTTTGGAAGAACGTGTGCGACGGCTTCGTGAGCTTGAACAGCGTATGCAGTACAGGTTGCGATAGATATGGGCTGGTTTAGCGGTACTAAAGCTCCCAAGGATCACTGGTCAGCAATGTCGAGTGTGACCCGAGTAGAGGCAAAACTTCAAGAACTTGGTGAGATCACCCCGTCTAGGCGCGCAGGGGTGATCTATCGAAACAGTGATGAAATCGCTTTTTTGAGCAATATCGAAACTGAGTTGAAAACGGCGTTGCATGTCGGTGAAGGTGCCACCAAAACAGCTTTTAACATCAAAGATGATGATCGGGGAATGAGATGGGTCGTACTGGAAGATGGGAACTTCAACGATCTCGTTTCTAGTGTGTACACGGTTGGCAACGCTATCGGCCTCAATTCAGGCCTAGATAATCTTCTGGCTGCTGTTTTTGAGTTGTATTTCACCGGCGAGGTAGAGGATAGAACGTATCGCTCAGGGTTGCGGACATATTGGATATATCGGTATGACCGTAAGGCGTTTTATCCTTTTGTCCCAACAGGTGATAAAGAAGGGGACCGTGACCGGCCAACTGAGACGAGATTGGGTTACGATCTGCGCAAGCACGGTCTTATTGTCGAGAGATCACTTACCGAGTGGATGGGTTTATGGGGGATCCCGTTTTAACACAAATGCCTAATTTTTTATCGATTACGGCAATCGAACTTTGATGTCCAAATTCCCTTCTGTTGCATTGATCGTTCGACCTGGCGAACCCGCTGAACAATTTGTGGGAGCTATTAATCATGGCGGCGGTATGGCCGTTCAGCTAGGGGTAACTGATTCGTTGCCAGATACTACCGGAGGATTGCTAATTGCTGGGGTTGGGGCCTATTTAGATTCTGAGAATGTTCCACTAGGTCTTTTAGAGGCGATAGAAGACAGTTGTCCGGTGCTTGGTATTGGATGGGGGATGCATGCCTTGAACGTGGCGATGGGCGGGCAGCCCCCCGTAAAAACCCCGGGACACAGCTCAGATGGAAAAGGTCTTTGCAGTCATCCATTGTTTATGGCTCCCGGAGGCAAGGTTGGTTACACCATAGCGGGTTCAGGTTGGGTAATGGTTCCATCAGATCATACCCATGGTCTTTTACCGGCGCAGGTGGCCAACGGATTACTGTCCTCGGTATATGCGGGCGATCAAGTGGTGGAGGCTATCGAGAAACCTGGGCGTGAATGGTTTATCGGCGTTCAATGGCCTGCGCATCTGGTTGATACGACCCCTGCAGGGTTTGACAGTCTTTTGCTTGCTCTGGTTGAACGCAGTGAGCGGTGAGGCTAGTTGCCACTCTTTCCTTAACCCCTCAACCCCTCGCGCGTGCGGCGCGTGCGCGTGGGGAAGCGTATCCTGATTCCACTGATTTCTATACTTGTCGCTACTTTAGCGCTTATCTAAATCAAGCTAACCAATTAGCCGGAGAAAATTATGGTCACCAGCGACCACGGTAGTAGCGATCTTGGCAGCATTAGGCCAATTGGAATCGAAGATGAGATGAAGGCGTCTTATCTGGATTACGCCATGAGTGTTATTGTGGCGAGGGCCCTTCCAGACGTTCGTGATGGTCTTAAGCCCGTGCAACGACGAATTCTTTACGCAATGCATGACCAAGGGATGCGTCCAACATCTTCCTACAAGAAAAGCGCACGTTTAGTCGGAGAAGTACTTGGTAAGTACCATCCTCATGGTGACCAGTCAGTTTATGACGCACAAGTGCGGATGGCCCAACCATTTTCTTTGCGCTATCCCCTTGTGGATGGTCAAGGGAATTACGGTTCGGTAGATGGTGATCCGCCCGCTGCGATGCGTTATACAGAGTGTCGTCTCTCTTCCATAACTGAAATGATGCTTGGGGACATTGATCGGGATACTGTTGACTGGGGTGAAAATTTTGACCAGTCATTGAAAGAACCGACAGTACTTCCGGCAAGACTGCCTGCCCTTTTAGTTAACGGGGCAGCAGGAATCGCCGTTGGTATGGCAACTAACATCCCCCCGCATAATGCTGCGGAAATTTGTGATGCCTTAGTACATTTGATTAGCCATCCAGACGCGTCGGTCGATGATCTTATGCAGTTTGTGCAAGGTCCAGATTTCCCGACTGGGGCTCATATCTGGGGTCAAGAAGGCATACGCAATGCTTATGTGTCCGGTCGCGGGCGAGTCATGGTGCAAGCGGATCACAAAGTTGAGGACATTGCTCGCCAGGAACGAAAGCGTCTGGTATTCAACGAAATCCCATTCCAGGTCAACAAAGCTAATCTCGTTGCCAAGATAGCCGATCTGATAAAAGCCCGGAAAATTGAAGGAATAAGTGAAGTCCGCGACGAATCTGATCGTAAGGGAATGCGGATTGTACTTGAACTTCGCCGTGGGGCTGCTGTTCCCGTCGTTCTGAATAATTTATATAAACAGACTAGCCTGCGCAATTCTTTTTCATGCAACATGATTGCTTTGGTGGATGGTACGCCAAGGGTTTTGAATTTGAAGCAGGCACTTCGTCACTACCTGGAATTTCGAGTCGAAGTAGTTCGGCGCCGAGCGGAATTTGACCTGAAAAAAGCCAAGGCGCGCCTACATGTGCTCGAAGGGCTTCGGGTCGCTATCGATAACTTAGACCGAGTTATCGAATTAATTAGGGCGTCGGCGGATGTTGAGGAAGCTCGATCCAACCTCATGGCGGAGTTTGCTCTCTCAGAGATTCAAGCTCAGGCCATTCTGGATATGCAATTAAGGCGATTGGCCGCCCTGGAACGTGAAAAAATTGAAAATGAGTACAAGGAGCTAACGGCTCTTGTCCAACAGCTTGAGGATCTCCTTGGAGATAGTACAAAAGTTCTGCTAGTTGTTCGCAAGGAGACGCAAGAACTAAAACGCAAGTATGGTGATGAACGGCGTACCGAGGTTCATCCGGAAGAACTTGGCGAGTGGCGACGCGAGGATACTGAACCTCACGATGAAGTTGTTATCACATTGAGCCGCAACGGTTATGTCAAACGAGTTAAGTTAGACACATATAAAAAACAACATCGTGGGGGACGGGGTGTGAGTGGTCAGAGAATGACTAAAGAGGAAGACGTCACGCCTCATCTTCAGATTGCTGATACTCATGATTACCTATTGTTTTTTACGGATCGAGGGCGGGTGTTTGCGTCTCGTGTTTTTGAACTTGCTGCTGATCAATCTAGGAATTCAAGGGGGACTCCGGTTCAGAATTTAGGCTTTAACATGGAGCCGCGGGAACAGGTACAAGCGGTTGTCGCTGTACAGAGTTACTTAGAAGATACCTACTTGATCATGGCGACGAAAAAGGGGCAAGTGAAGCGCATGCACCTCCCATTACTTAGAAACATGAATCGTAGCGGGCTTCGATGTTTCAATCTCAAGCCAGATGACGCACTTATTGGTGCGGTTCTTGCAAATGAAGATGAAGACCTGGTATTAGTTTCGAGATTGGGCATGTCGATTAGGTTTAAATCATCAGAAATAAGACCCCGTCAACGTGCTGCAGGAGGGATGAAGGGTATGGCCGTTCAGGTGAAAGATGTAGTCGTCTCAATGAACGTCGTTGACGATGAAGGCTACTTGCTTGTTGTAGGGCAAAAAGGTGTGGGAAAGCTTTCTCTTTTGCGACACTATACTCAGCAAAGGCGTGGGGGGAAAGGCTTGATAACCCTTAAGACAAATAGTAAGAAACTTAAAAATAACCATGTGGCTGACTCTGCCGTGGTTAGCGAGGATGTTCGCAAAGACTCGACAGGTAAGCTCGTGCTAGTCACCGAAAAAGCTCAGGTGATACGTACTAATCTAGGCGAGATAGCCTCAACTGGTCGAAACACTTCAGGAGTAAAGATACAAAAGCCTCAGGCAGGTGACAGGATATCGGCAATTCGTGTGATTGGTGAACGTCGGCAAGCTGGTTCAGAGATAGACCTTTCTCAACTTGAAACTGGCAGTGGAGCTAGCGAAGCACTCGATGAAGATGAATCTGACACTGAAGTTTCGACTGAGGTCTAGCAGAGAGTTCTGTATAGGTATTTGACTCTCGTAATTATGACGAGCCGATGGTTCAGTTCTAATCCGTACTGGGAGTTCGTTTAACCTATAATTTCCATTTAAATGCCATTGGGATAAGCTGGCAATTTGGGTAATAGTTATTGCGGCTGCATTTCCTTTTGTTCCTCGGGCGCAAGAATTGTTAAAACCAGGCGGGTTCTCAAATTAAAGGTGATGGTTACGTTGAACTGTCCGGGTTTACCGATCCTGATCCAATCGAATGGCTTGATCAATAGATGTTTGAGTTGGTAATGAACTTTTACCCGCCAACTATATTGTTTCGATTGATTCAAACCTGCGCATCAGCGGAAGATATGTCTATAATTTCGGCATAAAACCTGCCATGTCAGAAGGGTGACAAATTTGCAAACGGCTGAATCCATAAATCAGCTATACCGTGAGGCTTGGTCCAGCTTTGCAACCGGAGTAACGGTGATCACCACGCTTGAACCAAATGGATCCGTTCATGGAATGACCGCAAGTAGCGTTACCTCCGTCTCGATAGACCCTCCTTTAGTGTTGGTGGTGATTGGGGAAGAACGCCAGTCTCATGGGTTGATTGAAGCCACCGGACGTTTTGGGATCAGTATTCTTGATGTGGGCCAGGCACATATAGCCAAGCATTTTGCGATTCCACCTGAATCTCGCGCCAGCCTAGAATCTAAACACATCACCACCCTTTCTCAGTCTCCAGTTATACAAGGTGCAATCGCTTCGATGGATTGCAGTGTCATAGCAGGGCATAAAGCAGGAGACCATACTGTCTTTATTGGTGAGGTAGAGGCGATAATGATTGGTGATGGTGTTCCACTGGTTTGGCTTGAACGTCAATTTGGTGGATTTTTAAGTCAAAATCTTCCGTAACGTTTGGTCTAGGATTTTTTTTGCGTATTGCGGCAATTTCAGTAGCTCCGTTGTTTCAGAACAGTGTTTTTGGGGGATCTCAAAAGATCCTTAAAGATGTTGTAGGTGGACTTGATCGATTGGGGCATGACGTTCAACTTTGGTGCACGAGAACAGGGCAACATACTTGTCAATTTGAAGTAAATGGCGTTCCGGTTCATCCTGAATTGCGACTTCGTGGCACATTTCCTGCAACTCATCAGGTCTCACCAATCGATCTGGCGAATACAGCAAAGGTACTTTCTGCTGCTGTTACCTGGGCCCAAAGGGTATACCTTCATGCTGATGCTATTTATATGAGACACGCTTTAGATGGCTGTGAAATTGTTAGGTCGATTCACGATTTTACCTATGAGGAGGCATTGCTTTCCGCTCTGACTTTGCCTGCTGACTTGACCATAGTCCCGAGCGACTATCTAAAACGGTGTATCGAAACAACCATAGCGATTTCTGGGCGTAAAACGATAGAGCCGATAGTTACGGTGCCAAATGGAATCCAAGTCCCCGATACCATACCTGCACCCCGGCTGCCGCAGGAACTTAGATCACCGGAAGATAATGATCTGATTCTTTTATTTCCTCATCGTCCCGTACTAAATAAAGGTGTTTCAGAGGCGATTCAAACCGCAGTTGAGGTACAAAAACTGATCCCCAGTCGCAAAGTTAGGTTGTTGATGCCTGCGTACCCTTCCGACGCTCTTCTGGATGATATGGCTGATACGGTACGTCAAATACAGGATTTATCCAGAGATTTTCATGCGCAGGGGATTGTTGAACTTCACCGCTGGATTAGTCCTGAGGAGATTTCAAGTTACTATGCCGCTGGTGACGTGACGCTTTGCCTTGGATCATTTATTGAGTCATTCGGACTGACACCGATTGAATCAGTCGCACACGGTACTCCTGCTATATGCGCTCGTGTTGGGGCATTTAGAAATTTCACTGATATCGACGGAATAACTCTTGTCACTTACGGGGATATCGAATCTGCAGCGGAACTCGTTGTTAAGGCATTGAATTCATCTAAAGCTTCTATAACTGCAGGTAAGCAGCAAATCTCTGCTCACTATTCATTTGAATCGATGATTGAAGGTTATGAATCGGCGATCACGAAACCACTAACCGGTCAGCGATCAATTGTGTTGGAAAGAGATGGTTATCTCGATTTGGCTCCGTGGTGTGATCTACAAGAGCAATTTATATTTAACGATTACTCCGGAGAGATTGGATTTTATCCACAGTTATCACAGGCGTTAAATACAGGTGATAACCGAGTGCAGGCCAAGCCTCTAGATACTAGTTCTGCACTGGAACTAGAAATTCAGCGAGCCCAAACATCTGGATTACTCGTTCCTGCACACCGTATCGAGTAGCTGTTAGCAAAACGATTCTTCATCCAGCTCTTATATTGAGGAATGTGCATTAATGGTGAATGGTGAGCTAAATTCGCTAAAAATGAAATTGACCCTGCCTATGACACATTATTAGAATAGTAAGGTTTGGTAGCGAACGGATGAAAAACGAATGACCATGGATTACGCAATTATCACCACAGGCGGGAAACAGTATCGAGTTCGCGAAGGCGATACGGTATCTGTAGAAACGTTGGATGGTGAAATAGGATCAGATTTCATATTTGATCGTGTGCTGATGACATCAATAAGCGGAAAACTTACGATTGGTGCTCCCGCAGTTAAAGGGGCAAAGGTTGTCGGTCAGATCGCAGAACACGGTAAGGCAGATAAGGTGATAGCCCTGCGATTCAAAAATAAAACGCGGCAGCGTGTGAAACGTGGTCATCGTCAACCATTTACTTCAATTACCATCAAGTCAATTTCACTGAAATAGTTCTCGTTAGTATCCTCTTAGAGAATTGGGATTTTTATATGGCACATAAAAAAGGTGGCGGGACTTCTCGAAACGGTCGTGATAGTGCAGGAAAGCGACTGGGTGTTAAGACATTTGCCGGCGAACGGGTGACTGCCGGATCTATCATTGTTCGACAGCGTGGTACCAAATTCCACACTGGAGATAATGTTGGTATCGGTCGGGACCACACTATTTATTCACTAGTCGACGGTGTGGTTAGATTCGATTACGCTCGCAAAGATACGAAGCGAGTCAACGTTGATCCATCGGCTTCTTAGTCAGGTAACAATAATATGAAAGCCAACATACATCCGACATATCACAAAAGCGCCACAGTGAATTGTGCTTGTGGTAATTCCTGGGAAGTTGGATCCACACAAGAAAGCCTCCGAACCGAAATCTGTAGCAAATGCCATCCTTTTTGGACTGGTGAACAACGAATCGTCGACACTGAAGGTCGTGTTGAGCGCATGATGCGCCGATATAACCTTGGCAGTTCTACGGATAAGAGCTAAATAGTTTTTGGCAAAACCTCCAGTTTTATATGGCGGTCAGGCGATAATCGAGGGCGTGATGATCCGGGGTCAAAGTCGCGCTGCTTTAGCAGTGCGCCGGCCTGATGGAGTAATTGTTCGTCGCTCGGTTCCTCTCGAGGGTTGGGCCAACTCGTCACTTCGTAAAATAGCGTTTCTGAGAGGTGTGCTGATTCTTCTTGAAACTCTTATTGTTGGTATGAAATCTTTGACTATTTCAGCCAATGAATCTGCTGTTGAGGAAAACGATAAAAAAGAGCAAGAATTTTCTTCTGTTGCTATGGCGGGGTTGCTCAGTGTTTCAATCACAATTGGGATAGTTGTGTTTTTTCTTATTCCGGTGTTCGTTTCCCGACTAGTTGAAAACGTTGGGGCCAATAATTTCACAGCAAATTTCGTAGAGGGTGGTATTCGATTCGGTCTATTCATCGCGTACGTATGGTTAATTGGCCGGATGGACGATATAAAACGAGTGTTCGGTTATCACGGAGCTGAACACATGGTCGTTCACGCGCACGAGGCCGGTGAGCCACTAACAATCGACTCAGTTAGGCGTTTTCCACCAGCTCATCCACGCTGCGGGACTTCATTTTTGATGACGGTAGTTCTAGTGTCTATCATCATGTTCATGTTTTTTCCGAGAGACCCTTTTTGGTTTTTAGTGGTTTCACGAATCGTTCTGATTCCAATTATCGCTGGTATCAGCTATGAGTTTATTCGTTATGCCGGGACCCATCAGGACAATGTGTTGGTCAGGGTATCCAGTTACCCAAATATTTTGCTTCAGGATTTAACAACTCGCCAACCGGACAGCGAAATGATGGAGGTTGCCATAGTCGCCATTGAATACGCGATGGCTATTGATGAGCATCGCGCCATTCCCAGTGATAATGCATCACAATTGTCCTCAGATCCATTTGAGTCTTTTGACGGTATTCCGGTGACCGGGTCAGAGTTTGATCCGAAGATTAACAGACCTGATATCTAGCCTCGGCGTTTCGCAAGTACTGCCCATATTTGCTCGGCTGGTATTCCTAGGGAGACCAGCAGCACCATACAGTGATACAGCAAGTCACCCATCTCGTTAGCTACATCATCTAAAGTTTGGTTAACAGATGCAATCGCAGTTTCTCCTGCTTCTTCTACGATTTTTTGGGCTACACGGCCCGTACCTTCATTTAGAAGCTCAACGGTGTAAGATCCCTCAGGTTTGTCAGTGGAGCGTTGTTTGATTACATCAATTAACTCAGACAGGATACCCGGGCCGAGATTATTTGAGATGCCTTTGGCGTCCAGGGAATCTTTATTCATTACACCGGAGTCGAAGCAGGATTTTGATCCAGTGTGACATGCAGAACCTGTTGGCTTCACCTTTACTAAAATGGTATCACTATCGCAATCGTGCTCAACTTGCACAACCTTGAGGAAATTCCCCGAAGTTTCGCCCTTGTGCCATAATTCCTGTCGGCTGCGTGAGTAAAACCATGCGTCTGGCCCCGCTAGCGTGCGCTTCAGTGCTTCAGCATTCATATATGCATGCATCAAAACCCGATCTGAGTCTGCATCTTGGACAATTGCCGGTAACAGCCCTCGGTCGTCTAGCTGAATCATTTTTGGATTTCCTCATGTGTCATGTGGTTTGGGATAGGCTGATGGTAGGTTAGTCCAACAGGGTTTGACTTACCCACCGATATGTTCGAGTATCTCGGATAGTTCTCGTAGATCGGTGATTTCAATATCCGGAACAGGTTCGCGATCTAATTTTGCGTCGTCTCTATTGATCCAAACTGTTGTTGCTCCTGAACGATAACCTCCAAGTACATCATCGAATAACTGGTCGCCGACATACCAAGTTTTGTTTGGGTCGGTTCCAAGCCCAGCATACAGGTGATGAAATGCAGCCAGTGCGGGTTTATATACCTGTGCTGATTGTGAACTGGCGACAAAGTCAAATTTGAGTCCTTCACTTGTGAGTAGTGGCAGTAGACCTTCATCATCTGCGTTAGAAAAAACTCCCAGTTTCACTCTGCCTGTTAATAAATCTAAAGCTTCCAATGTTTCCGGGTATATCGGTCTATCTGTCATGTGCAAAGACGCTCGATCACCTGCTGCTTTTGCGTCTGCGTTGACACCAATGTCTTTGAATACCTGTTCAAAGCACTCGGTCCAGGCTTCTCGGTAAGACTTGAAGGGCGGACTATCAAAAGGTCTTCCTAGATCAGTTCGAATATGACGGAAGTTAACTTCGTATTTTCTCCAGCGAGTCCAGAATTCTTCAGCCTTAAGGGGGAGATTTTGAGTTTTGATGATTTCATCAAATGTTTTCTTCCAGTCATCATGGGAGTTGTCGAACAGTGTTCGATAGCAGTCAAATGCAATTGCTTGAGGCAATTTGGGTGTTCCTGATCTCAAAGTAACTGCCAATTACCCGACCTTTCGAACTGGAATGCCGCGATTTTCAAGATAAGACTTTACTTCTGAAACTCTAAGTTCACCGAAGTGAAACAGAGACGCTGCCAAAACAGCGTCTGATTTACCGTAAATCAATGCATCGTAGAAATGCTCTAAAGCACCAGCACCACCGCTAGCTATCACGGGAACGGTCACGGAGTCTGAAATTGACGACAGGACATCATTGTCATAACCGGTCTTTTGACCGTCGGCATCCATGCTCGTAACAAGTAGTTCGCCTGCTCCGCATTCGGTAGCTGTCCGTGCCCACTGCACAGCATCGAGTGGAGTGGGCTGACGACCGCCGTGAGTGTATACCTGCCACGAAATACCTGTAACTGCTTCGGTCGTATCGTCTCGCTTTGCGATTTCATCACTGCTTCGTTTCACATCCATCGCTAACACTACGCATTGGGATCCGAATTCTTTTGCACAATCTTCGATTAGTTGAGGGTTTATGACAGCTGCGCTATTGATGGAAACTTTGTCGGCTCCAGCTTCAAGCATTTTTCGCATATTATCCACGGAACGAATACCGCCACCCACGGTTAGTGGTATGAAAACTTCTGAGGAAACTTTTTTTACTACCTCGACCATGGTATTACGTGCGTCGGAAGACGCAGTGATATCGAGGAACACCAACTCATCGGCACCTTCAGCGTTATAGAACGCAGCAAGTGCTGCAGGATCGCCAGCATCTCGAATGTCGACAAAACTGACGCCCTTGACTACGCGACCAGCATCGACGTCTAGGCATGGAATGACACGGCGCGTCAACATCGCGGAATCTCCGGGTTACTTACGGGCGACGATTATGTATCGGTGAGGAGTCAGTTGGCGAGAGGTAAGAGTGGTGAAGCCAAGAGCTTCTACGGCTTTTCGTAAATTCTCTTGAGCCAATCGTTTTGAAGCTGCAGGTCCGACTTGAGGTTTACCTTTTATAGGAAGCCACTCTACGATTGACATCCAACCTGATTTTTTTAACAGCCTTGCGCCTTCTTTGATTAATGTCTTCGGGCGATTAGCCTCATTCAATACGTTTGAAAATACGACGCCATCGAGCGATTCATCATCCATTGGTACACTATTTTCTTGGGAAACTACCGTTTCAATGTTGCCGAGTTTGGCCGCTTCTCCTTGCGCCTCGACGTGCTTTAGCATGTCTTTCTGGATGTCAATTGCGTAACAGGTCCCCATGTATAGATATTTTGCGATTGGAATTGATAACCAGCCGGGACCAGAGCCTATATCGGCAACCTTGTGATCTGCATGTATTGGTACTAATGCGATCATTGATTGAGGATCGTACATTTCCTCAAGAGTCGGGTGTAGCAGAGCATTAACTTTACTTACCGAAGTTTTTGTTGGCATTCGTTTCTATTCCGTTCGAACATTTCATCTTAACCTATCATTTGCCATTTACTGTCATGGAGTCAATTGTTTCGATGGCACGTCTTAAATCTAGCGCACCAGAGTAAATTGCCATGCCCGATATGGCACCTTCCACACCTATCTTTGCCAGCTGGACAAGATCTTCTACGGAAGCTATTCCACCAGCGACAATAATAGGATATCGCAGGTTGTTCTCTAGTTCGGTAATTGCAGCAAAATTTGGGTGTCCCATTGTGCCATCTCTGTTGGTGTCCGTGTAAATAAATCTTCGAACCCCGCGATTAATCATTTGGTTTGCGAGATTGATAGCAGATTCTTTTGATTGCTCCATCCAACCATGAGTCTGGACTATGCCGTCCTTCGCGTCGATGCCGACAATAACGTGATCGGCACCAAGATCATCCACAGCGGCCTGAACCTCATCCGGGGCTTCAATGGCCGCCGTTCCGATAATTACTCGGTCAATACCCATGTCGAGGATCATGCGGGCTTCAGATGCGTCTCTTATACCACCGCCCAGTTGAATCGGTATATCGATAGCTTTCGCAATCGCTGAAACAGCATCTTGATTGCCTCGTACTCCATCTTTGGCTCCGTCCAGATCAACAATGTGCATTCTGCGCGCACCTTGATCGACCCACCGTTTAGCCACAGTGACGGGATCATCGTCGAACACGGTTTCTTTTTCGTAGTCACCTTGGATCAGCCGGACGCATAATCCGTTTCTTAGGTCGATTGCTGGGAGAATATCCATTCAATTTGCCAGTGACTGAGTGTTGTTTAATTTTGAGTAGATAAAGTTAGCTCGAAAAAGTTTTTATAAATTTGAAGACCAATGGAACCGCTTTTTTCAGGGTGGAACTGGGTTCCGACGACATTTCCTCGGACAACCGCAGCGCAGACTTCAACCCCATAGTTAGCGGTAGCTGCGACTTCTGATTGCTCATCGGGGACACAACGATATGAGTGAACAAAATAGAAATGGGATCCTTGGGGGATCCCTTTAAAAATAGGGTTTCTTTCGCTTTTGCCATCGGTGAAATGGACTTCGTTCCATCCGATGTGAGGGACTTTCATATTGTTTCCAAGCTTATCTTTCATTCCCAATGGAATGAGTTTGACGCTTCCCTGAACGAGACCCAAGCCTGGTAAATCACCTTCTTCAGAACTGTTAAACAAAACCTGTAGCCCGACACAAATGCATAGGAGTGGTCTTCCTGAAGCAGCGAACTGTTTCACCGGATCAGTTAGTCCGAGTGAATTCAACGCTGTCATCACCGAATCGCTCGCACCTACACCTGGTAGAACGGCTGCATCAGCTGATGCCAGTTCTTTGGGGTCAGAGGTGATGACTGGATTTGCCCCAACTTTTCGTAGAGCCTTATCAACGCTGTGCACATTTGCTGCACGTGTGTTGATAATGACAATGTTCGGTGCTGAGAAGCTTTCAGTCATGTATATGATTTAGGAGTAATGTAAGCGAAGTTTGTTTAAGTGTGTCGTATTGATTGTAGTTCGTAATATCTTAAATCACTGTTTTAAAGACAAACTTTATGGCAAAATTTTTGCGCGAAAGTCCAACACACGCGAGAATATAGTGAAAATATTGAAATACCGTAGCAGGTGAAGAATTTATGACGACGATGTCGCCCCAACGTTCCGTACCAATTAACACGATTCAGATTACTGAAAAAGCAGCCGGCAAAGTAAAGCAGTTTGCTGCTGAAAAAGGTATGGGGAAATTTGGTCTTAAGGTTGCAGTTAAGGGTGGTGGCTGCTCAGGGTTGACGTATGTGTTGGAAATCGTAGATGGCCCCGAAGCCGATGATAAGTTGATAGAACATCACGGTGTTGAGGTTTACGTTCCCAAGAACGCATTCGTGTTTCTTGCGGGTACGGTGCTGGATTTTTCAGATGGGTTAAATGGCAAAGGATTTGAATTTGCCAATCCAAATGCTGCAAAGACTTGCGGGTGCGGCACCTCTTTCTCGGTTTGATGTCGGTCAATTCTCCCAGTAAGAGATTCGAGTTACGGATTGACTTTTTGGATGCAGTGTTCAATTAATCTATGCCCTATGCAGATCAAAATCAGTTAAACGCTTTTGAGAAAGGATGTGCGATAGTTCGTTGGGTTAAACCGACAATTATCAACATGTCGGGGAGAGATGCATTGGATCTTCTCCATCGACTCACGACGAAAGAGTTGATGACTGTTAGCGTGGGGACAGCTCGTCGAACTGTACTAACATCGAATCGTGGTCGTGTTATAGACGTATTTCTTGTCGCTCACGTTTCTCAGAATGCTTTGCTTCTCATTTCTGATTCAACGGATCCAACCAAAACGATCTCGGCTATAGATTATTTCACAATTGCTGAAGACTCTGAGCTAAAGGATCTTTCGGGCTCCCATGACCGGATTTCATTAGTTGGCCCTAAAGCCGCTGAAGTTGCGGCGTCGGTGCTAGGGTTTACCATTGATTCTGATAGTGTGATAAACGTGGATTATAACGATTCAAAAGTGACGGTTTCCTCAGATACTTCTCGTGGCGTTACCTGGCTAGATGTTGTAATTCGTACTTCTAAACCGGACTTGGTGTCGACATTTGCATCAGCTGGTGCAGTTGAGGTCAATTCGGATAATTTTAAGTTGTTTCGAATATTGCATGAAATTCCCGGTTCAGATTGCGAATATGGTGACCATGCGAACCCTATAGAAGCAGGACTTTTTTCTCTTATAGATTTCGATAAAGGTTGTTACGTTGGTCAAGAAGTGATCGCTCGACTTGATACCTATGGCAAGGTACAACGGAGCATTAAAGTATTGGAATCGAATTCCCCGCTCGCAGAAGGTGACAAGCTTACTTCAGGATCAATATTGGCAGGTGTTGTTACGAGTTCCTCTTTATTGGCCAATCGTGACGGACGTTACTTGAGTTTGGCTTTAGTGCGAAAAGCTTTCTGTAAGTCAGCGTCGGTGGTTGCCTCTAAAGGGATATCAGCGGTGGTCCGTTAATAAGATTATCCGTGCCGCAAAGTTTCTCCACCATCGACAACGACCACTTGCCCCCGGATCATCTCTGCATCAGAACCACATAGCATTGCTACGACGTTTGAAACGTCTTCCGGGGTGATTGTTCTTCCTGCTGGGGTAGGACGAGATGCAATGTTTTTTACACCAAGTTGATCCGGGAATGCATCCAGAGCTTCTGTCATTACGAATCCAGCAGAAACGGTATTTACAGCAATTCCTTTCGGACCGAGTTCTACTGCTAAGTAACGAGTCACAGCCTCTATAGCTGCTTTTGATACGCCTACTGCGAAATAGGCTGGTAATACCCGGGTCGACCCAGGGCTTGAGATGTTGATTATTCGACCGCCATCTGGCATTAGTCGAGATGCTGCTACGGAAAGCATCCAAGGGCCACGAGCGTTTATACTCATAGTCCAGTCCCAGTGCTTTGCTGAAAGTTCATCTGTTGGAAGCATGACCCCTGAAGCGGCATTGTTCACCAAAATATCTAGCCGACCGAATTGTTCTTCAATTTTACTGACCAGTGAATTGATTGCAGTTTCATCCCCGACGTGGGCCTTCATACGAGTTGTTTTAATTCCCTGTATCTTAAGTTCCTCAACTGTAGCTTTAGCGGCATCATGATTTTTAAGATAATTGATGATTACCGTCGCTCCACGACGACCTAACTCCAGAGCGATTGACTTGCCGATTCCGCGTGAACCGCCAGTCACCAATGCTATTTTCCCCGAAAGATTTGGCTTTATTGTCAACAATGTTATCCGTGTTTAATACGAGACATAACTTGATTAAATATTAACAGTACCCGGTTTGTATCAAGGTTGGAGGGTTAAATTGCCATCCCACCATCGACACGTATGATATCGCCGGTGATGTACTGAGCTTCATCAGTTGTTAGAAACACTATTGTTGGTGCTACTTCGTCCGGTTCACCAAACCGTCCCTGGGGAATCCAGGTCATGACCGTATCTCGCTGTTTATCAGAAATATCCGCTGAGGTTGCAGTTGTGATGTAACCAGGAGCCACGACGTTTACGGTTATTCCTCGCGTTGCAACTTCTTTTGCGATTGATTGAGTGAAGCCGAGCACCGCGGCTTTAGAAGCTGAGTAGTTGGACTGACCGATATTCCCTCGCATCCCTACGACGGAAGAAACGTTCACGATCCGACCCCACCGACCCTTGATCATGCCAGTGATCACCTTATGGGTGCAATAGTAGGTGCCGTACATATTGACGCCCATGGTGTGTTCGAACTGATCGTCCTTCATTCTCATAAGTAAGGAATCGCTGATAACACCGGCGTTGTTAATTAGTATTTCTATAGGTCCATGCGCTTCGACGGCCGCATTGATCATTGCGACAGCAGTTTCCTTATTAGCGACGCTCCCTCCTACGGCAATCGCGGTGCCGCCGCTGGCCCGGATTTCTTCAACAACTGCTGTAGCTTCTTCTGGATGGCTGTTGTAATTGACTGCGACTCGATGACCGTTTGCTCCTAGTCGAATGGCGGTAGCACGCCCAATTCCGCGTGATCCTCCGGTTACTAATGCGCTTCTTGGTATATTGCCACTCAATTTTTGTTCCTTACGTTACAAAGTACGAGATACCGCGCAGCTAATTCTTAACTGCAATCCTAATTCTGTCGAGTTCAGCCTGTTGCGCTTCGATCAGCCCGGTGCCTATTACATATTTGGCAGTTCCAATGGCGTTGGCCACGGCATCGACACCTGAGGACCCGTGTCCAACAATAGCCAGGCCCTTTACCCCTAGAAGTGGTCCACCACCGAAGGCTTCTAAAATATTCATCTTTTCGAAAATTTCTTTGGACAGTTTGTTGCTTTCCTTTGTATCTCCAAGAACTTCGTGGACATGGTTTACTACGGCGTCACCAAGACCTTCAGTTAGCTTGAGAATTACGTTACCGACGAATCCGTCACATATAACCACCTCGGCTTTGCCTTTTGGCAGATCGTTCGGTTCGATATTGCCTATGAAGTTCAAATCGATAGCGTTAAACAATTCCGTTGTCTCTTTTACAAGGGAATTTCCTTTTCCTTCTTCGGATCCCACACTTAAAAGAGCGATTCGTGGATTGTCATTTTCGTAAATCAACTTTGACATCACATTGCCTAAAGCAGCGAAATCCACCAGTAGACCTGGCTTGGTATCCACGTTGGTCCCGAGATCAATAATGACCGTGTTCGATGCATAGCCAACGACAGGGCCGCCCAGAGCACCGCGGTCGATTCCATCCAAAGTGCCATAAACGACAGTGGCAGCAGCGATTGAAGCTCCCGTGGATCCCATGCTAACGAATCCGTCAGCTTTACCCATTTTCACAATGCCAGCCGAAACGAAGACAGAGGCTTTAGGTTTCGTACGGTATGCTAGGGCAGGACTTTCACCCTCTTGAACAATGCCCTCGGACGGAACGATATTGATTAAATGTTCTGGTGGCTTAGGGTATTTATCGAGTTCGATTTGAATCGTAGCTTGGTCGCCCACAAGCGAGATCACAACCTCACCATTGTTAATAGCTTTTAACGCGGCTGGGATCATGACCTTAGGTCCGTGATCGCCACCCATGGCATCTAGAGCGATAGAAGTTGTTTTTTCGGTAATACCCGTCATATTTTGATTCGTATTGCTGATCTGCACTGTTAGCCAGAAAACCGTTAGCTCATTCTATTCCAACGGAACTGTAGCTTGCCCGACAACTGCATTGGTCCCGTCCGGCTTTTTACATCCGATAGAGCAGGTCGCGACGAATCCGATATCGGTTTCGGTGATATCAGTAATTTCTCCATATATTTTTACAATTTCTCCTGGCATCACGGGGGCACTGAACCTTACCTTTATTTTCCCTCCTGAATGCCATGTCTTAGGGAAATCGATAACTAGCATTTCTGTAACTAAAGCTAGGCTGAGCATGCCGTGAGCGATTCGGGTGCCAAAACGAGTCGATGCAGCATATGCTTCATTTAAATGAATTGGATTGTGATCTCCGGATGCCTCTGCATAGGAATTCACGCGGTCTTGGGTGATTTCCCGTTTGAATCCGCTAAGTTTGTCGCCAATTGAATGGGTCACAAGGTTTGTTCCGTACTGACAATGATTGTAGTAGAGGAACTTCCGACGTTGGTTCCGGTTTTGTCGCTGTATGAGACTTTTACCGTAGCGAAGCGGTTATTACCACGGACAGAGTTTCCGGCTAACGTTCCTTGTGCACTTATTTTCTCATCGATTGTGACGGGTCGCACCCAACTAACTTCTTGTCCGGCGTGGACCGTCTGTAGACCTTTTGAAAAGAGTCCTAGCTCATCAATTAGCCTTGTCAGAGCAACTGCTACGATAATTAACGGTGCCTGCGAATCCCCATAATCAGGTGATTCAACTCCACTTATGGCTTTCGTATAGATATTGGCGGTGCTAGATGAAATAGTCACGTCGTACGGACCAAATTCATGTCCAACTACTGCTGTTGAGATTAATGGGTGAGTCAATAAATGGGTTTTGTTAATTTAGCCAAGGATATTAAGAAACGGTAATTGTAAAATTACCCTGCGTGTGGAGCAAAAATTAAAACGATTAGGATCTAAATTCCAGTCGTTTTTCCTCCACCTCGTTGCATGGATATGGCCTCATCGACTAGCTCGCTTGCTAATTCATAAGCTGTTGGATTTCGGAAGTTGAGTTGGGATAAAGCCAAGACTCTGTAAAGTAGTCCCGTTGACACCAAACCGCTATTACTACTACCAACTGCAGGGAGTTTTATGCCCATGGCTTCGGATATTGCCACAGCAGCATTCATCCCACTTCGATTTAAGAACACGCGGGTTATTACACGACCTTTGTGAGTGACACTTACGCCGCTTTTATCTTGGTTTAATTCCACTTTCAAATGTGAGCGAGGATGCTCTAGCAACCTGTATCCGTGCTCAAGTGCTTGTTTTCTGGAAACGGTCAACTTTATGCTCCATTTGCATTTCGAGCCCCATATCGAAGTATGTGGGGGTTCGAAATCAACTATCTCCAAGTATAATCTCATCTCGAAAATTGAGTTGATGTCAGATTATTGAAAAACTTTAGGCAGATCAAAAATTGAATTTTAAAGATCAGGTCGCAGTGGTTACGGGCGGTGCTAATGGCATTGGACGCGCTATAGCGTTGAAACTAGCTGACCAAGGTGCTGCAGTGATGATTGCTGATACTAACAAAGATGCTGCAATCATCACTGCAGCTGAAATTGAGGAAATATCTGGCAACTCGGCTATACATGCTACTGATGTGACAAATTTTGATTTATGTACGGAGCTCGCTGCGCTGACAGCGGATTCTTTTGGGCCAGTAGACATTCTGGTTAATAATGCTGGGATTGCTGGTTCATCCGGTTGGCACAGCCGTTCATTTTCCACGGAGGAAGATTGGAAGTTGACATATCAGGTCAATGTTATTGGTATTTCTAATGTCACTTCTGCGTTTCGTTCTCAGATGCAGAACCGTAGATCTGGGCGAATTGTCAATATTGCTTCGATCGCGGGTAGGGAAGGGCGCCCGGGCCTTCCTCATTACTCCGCATCCAAAGCTGCGGTAATCAGCCTGACTCAATCTACAGCCTTAGAATTTGCTCCACTTAACATAAGGGTCAATGCAATTTGCCCGGGACTACTTTGGACTTCTATGTGGGAAGAAGTTGGCAGCCGATACACTGAGAACAATTCTTTGTATAAAGGGATGTCGGCCCGACAGGTTTTTGATGCAATGGTGGAAGAAAAAATTCCTTTGAAAAAAGAACAAACCCCAGAGGACGTAGCAGATGCGGTCTGTTTTCTCGTTTCGGATGAATCCAGAAACATTACCGGTCAAACACTCAACGTCGATGGCGGCTTCTTCATGCGCTAATGCGTAAACACATTATGGATTTTAAAAATAGAACTGCAATTGTTACAGGTGGAGCTCGAGGTATCGGTCGTGGTATCGCGCTTGCGTTGGCTGGTCGTGGAGCAAACGTGATTATCGCTGATTTGGATGAGGAATCGGCCCAGCGTGTTGTCAATGAAATCAAGTCTGGGGGATCTCGATCGTATTTTTGCGAAACCGATGTAACTCAACAATGGTCGACTGACCAAATGGTTGAGGCGACGCTTGAGGAATATGGGAATTTGGACGTGCTGGTCAATAATGCTGGAGTTGGTGGAGCGCCAGGATTTGCTAATCGTAAAATTCCCAACGTCGAAGACTGGCAGCAAACGTTTGATGTTAATGTCTTTGGAATAGTGAACTGTAGCCAGTCTGTCGAGAACTACATGATTGATCAAAGTTACGGCAAAATTGTGAACATATCCTCGATTGCGGGTCGTGTTGGTCGATCCGGGTTCGCCACCTATGCGGCCTCTAAAGCTGCAGCGATAAACGTTTCTCAAGCATGGGCGTTCAAGTTAGCTCCATACGGGATCAATGTTAATACTGTTTGCCCCGGTCTTATTTGGACCCCGCTTTGGGAAAGTATTGCTGAGTGGCGTAAGTCAACTGAAGAACAGAACGCTGAATTGAGTCCACGCCAGATATTTCAACGGGCAGTGTCGGAATCAGTTCCTTTGGGGCGAGAGCAGACACCGGAAGATGTCGGGAACGTAGTGGCGTTTCTTGCATCAGATCGAGCTAGATCCATCACCGGTCAGGCAATCAATGTTGATGGTGGAGTCCGGATGAATTAATTCAAATGAATTGAGTTACTTTTATTTTAGTCTGGACTCGTAATGCCGAGAGCGTCATCTGTCATTTTGGTAAGGATGTGATCAAGAGTGTCAGCAGTGTTTGGCCCAACGATTTTTTTGACGATTTCACCTTTTGGATTGACAAAGAATTTTTCCGGTATGCCGCTGATTCCGAAATCGACTGCAATTAATCCTGAAGTGTCAATTCCGTTTACGTACTCTATTTTATTCTGCTCGATGAACTTTTCGACTGGATTAACGTTATCCCAAATAGCCACTCCAATGAATTCCACGCCGCGTTCTCTCCATGTTTTATAGGACTCGCTAAGAATTGGACCTTCGGTTCGACAGGGTGGGCACCATGAAGACCAGAAGTCAACGACAACGATCTTTCCGCGATAATCTTTAATGGAGATCAAATCTCCATCCAGTGTAGTAAGTTCGAAATCGCTAAAAGGATGTGTGGAAAGTTCTACTTCTCCGAAATTTTCGTTAACCCCCGGTTTTCCAGCGGATCCGTCATTCTGAATAACACCCCATGTTAATAACGCGATTACGAGGGCTATTGGTATGCCAATCCCGATTAATACTGATGATCTCTGTCCCATATTTATTCTTCCGGATCTTTTGAGGGCTCGCCGTTAATTATTGGATTTTCCAGAGATGATGGTTCGTGAGTTGCGATGGCCTTTTGTTTTAGTTCATTACGACGTTTTTTGTATTCGATTTCGTCTGTGTTGTGATTTTCGTATTGTTCATCGAGTGTAGCGATTTCCTTGATGATTTCCATCCGACGGTCGATTTCGTTATTATCTCGATGGCCTTTTGGTTTTCTTTGTGAACGGAATATAGCGTATGAGAGGAGGGCCAATAGTGCGAGTCCGAGGGTCCCTACAAGTACGTATACGTAAGTGCGACTGTTGAGGAATTCAGAAATCGTTTGTAAAGGTGTCGGTTGTGGCATCCCTGTGAAGGAGATGGAAATTCTTTCATTCACAGAAAAGTTTCCACCTTCAACAGCGTTGAAAATACTGTCCGCTACAGTGACAGGTTCCGTAGGGTCAAGCTTGTCAGCCTTGATAAAACCTGCTTCATCTGTGAGTAACATTCGAATTTGAGTGGCTCCGTACGGAAGCTTTAAAGTGAAGTCGAATCCATCACCTTTGTACGGAACAATGTAGCTAATCAGGATTGTGGCATCGCCGGGCGGTATGGGATTAGTCATGGCAAATCCGGTGGCGATATCAAGGATGTTGCCGGGTGGAAGTTCAGACTCTACAGAAAGATCTTTGTATCCGAGTGGAAGATTGAATCTAAATAAATCGAGTCCCGTAAGGTTTGGATTTTTGAGATCAGGTATCCAAACTCGATCACCAGCGTTGTTCAGATTGATGACCGAGAGTACACCTGCCTCACGCTCACGAGCATTAATGGTTGGGACCATAAGCACGTATGACTTGATTATGATTTGCTCAAGTGACGTAGTTTCATCATAGATGGTCAGTTCAACAGCTTGCCAGTTCTCCACAAGTTGCATATCAACGGTTGGCGTATGGGTACCAGTGTTTGCAACTACGCGAAAATTAACTCCAGATCTATGTACAACATTGTTGAATCGGAAAATACCATTTTCGTCGGCTAAAGTGGATGCCTCCTCGATGATTTGATTATTTACAAGATCAATTGCGAGTAGAAGTACTTCCGTATCGGCAGGAACGTTTCCACCATGAGTGCCATTTATTATTTTTCCAGCAATTTCCGTTTCGGGGTTTTGTGCATTGGCAATTCGAGGTTTGTCTAAATCATATGCAAAAAATAGCGCAATAACGATTGCCGTTACGCTCAGCCTGGACCACCACGCCCTCGGAGATTGGTGAGATATAAGCTGGCGTATGATCAAAATACGTCGCGATCTTCTGAGCCCCGCCTAGATTGTTCTCTTTGACGGGCAATTTCTACTTCGAGTTCATCTTTATCATTAGATCTACGTGGTTCTGATTCTTCTTTGAGTAGCTTTGCGGCCGAGACTCTTAGTTGATCTCGTAAGAGTAGGAACTCCGAGTTAGTTAGGTCACCAGATGCATGATCAATTTCTAGATCACGTATTTTGCTATAAATCCCAAGTCTTTCCATGCGGAGGTCGTCGCTGGTTCCGAATTTTCCCGAAATTAGCTTATATTTTTTTGACCCTAGAAATGGATAGGCTATGACCGCAATGGAAACTAGTGCGATAGCGGTCCCCAAAATGATGGCCATCAGATTTCACTCTCTCTTGTCATGTGCGTTTTCATCTGATTATGTGGCTTGTCAGTGGCTTGAGGCCACAGAGCTACCATGGTGCCAATTATGAATATTGGCCCAGCAGCCCATAGCCACCAAGCGAGTGGATTGATGCTCACAGCCAGTGATACTCGCCCATCTGGGAGGAAATCGCGCGGTATAACATAGAGATCTTCGACAATGGTAGATCTAATACCTGACCGTACTGAAGCCATGTTGAAATCCAAGTAGAACCCATGCCAAGGTTCTATTTGACTTATTAGTCGATCTCCGGGTCTAAGTGTACTGTCGTCTAGTGTGAAGCCAGTAGAACCCTGTGATTTCGCTGCAGCTTTTTCACTCACATAGTTATTTACATCTATGCTGTAGACCGATAGTTCAGCCCATTTGGCGATTCGGTCGGGTCTGCTGGAGTTGCCATTGTCGACATATTCAATCCGGTAGTTGTCAATGACAAGGCTCTGGCCGATTTCAAGAGCACCATCGGTGCGTTGTTGATAAAAATTTGTGCCTATAATGCCTAGTCCTAGCATTAGGATTGAAATGTGAACGATGTAGCCGCCGTGTCTCGGGCGGTTGCCGTTTACAAGCTTCCACCATGCCGTTGCCCAGTTCTCCCCAATGCGATGGCGCGCTACGGTTCCTCTTGCCCACTCCTCAAGAATGGCAAGGGCGACGAACGCAATAACTCCGAAAGAGAAAATTGCTACCGGGCGTTTTACACCTAAACCTAATAACACCAGTATTGTGAGTATGCCAACGGCTGTAGGCCATATGAACCATTGTTTAAGTGAACGGGATGATGCCTTTCGCCAGGGGAGTAAGGGACCAACCCCCATCATCACGACGATACCAAGTAGCACTGGTCCATTTGCACGATCGAAGTAAGGAGCCGAAACACTCACTGATACATCTCGCGCTAGGTCCGAAAACAAGGGGAAAATAACACCCCAAAGCGTTATGCCCATAACTGCGAGGAAAAGGAAGTTGTTTACCAGGAAGGAAGCCTCTCGCGATATGAATGATTCCATCGCTCGAGCGGATTTTAAATGAGGCATTCGCCATAGAAATAACGTGAATGCAAATACAAGGGCGAACAGCATGAATCCAAGGAAAATCATGCCAAGAGAAGAAGCAGCGAAAGAATGCACGCTAACGACTGGTCCACCTCGGTTGATGAACATTCCAAGTTGCGCAAGTACAAAAGCGATGTTGAGTAGTGCGACGTTCCACATTCGAAACATTCCACGTCGTTTTTGTACCATGATTGAATGAACAAATGCTGTCATCACTAGCCATGGCATCAGTGCAACATTCTCGATCGGGTCCCATGCCCAGTAACCACCCCAGCCGAGGATGGTATATGCCCACCAAGCGCCTAATAGCATACCTGCGCCAAGAATCCCCCAGCCAAGGATCGAGGAGATTCTTGCTACGTCAACCCAATTATCACCATAATCTCCGGCAAGTAACGCTCCGGAGGAGAAAGCGAACGGTATCGTTATTGCAATTAATCCTCCCATTAGCATTGGTGGGTGGCTGAACATACCAGGATGAGTGAGAAGCGGGTTTATTCCTCGCCCCTCCGAAGGAATTGTTTCGAGTAATTCGAAAGGGTTGGCGAAGAAAGACAACACAAAGAAGTAAAAAAGTTGCACCCCAGCTAATATTGCAACGGTCCAAGGGATACTGCGGGCGAGTTTCTTAGGTGAGAACCGGACTGATATTGCTGAGATGATCGACAATACCAGAACAATATATAAAAGCGACCCTTCGTTTCCTGAATAGAAGGCGACCCAAACATACGCCCGATCCATGACCGTGTTCGAATGGTCCGCAACATATTTAATCGCGAATTCATTTTGAACGAATCCAGCGATTAAAGCGGCAGATGCCACACTTGAAGATAGGATGGACATGTACAACGCGCGACGTGCACTGACTATTAATTCTGGCAGACTAATCTTTGCGCCAATCACTGATCCCAACGCAGAGTATGCAGTCAATCCCAGACCGATTAATAGAGCCATTACGCCAAGATCTGCCATTAAGATTTCATCTCGTCTACAGACTGGTTATCTGGATCATGATCCTGAGCATTTTTGTTTTCGTGAATACCCAAATCTTTATCAACTTGTTTTAGATATTCAGAAAGATCACGCCGTTCAGGTGTGGATGCAAGTGCAGCCTGTGTATTGGAGCGTCGCATATTTTTGAGGGCTAAAAACGCAATCGAAATTCCACCAAAGACGATGAATACTGGCATGATCCATGCCAAAAGATTAAAGCCGACCCCTTTGGGGGCTGCCAAGATATCTTCGCCATATCGTAGGACGAAATAGTCCTTGATTTCCGAGTTAGATTTCCCGATGTCAAGCAATTCTTGAACCTTGGCGCGCATATCTTGCGATATTTGGGCATTAGATCCATCTATCGTTTGACCGTCACAAACGGGACACATTAACTGATTAGTCAATTGATGCATGCGCTGTTCAAGTGTGATGTCTTCTTCTCGGATGCATCCGAGCGTATTCATCACGATCATGA
>ERZ651768.224-NODE-224-length-41889-cov-9.765928_pt1 | contig 41889 bp, 34 predicted proteins | sample MGYA00514754_ERZ651768 | MGnify/ENA metagenome assembly ERZ651768
CCGTGTCGTTGGGGCTGATGGATTTTTCCAGAACAGCGGTCTACACCGGCATGGCGGTGATGGCCATGATGTCGGCGGCTACTCTGGCGCTCCGCTGGCAGGAGATAGCAGGGTTCTTTAAAGAGCATTGGCGGTTGTTGCTCTTTGGCGAAGCCCTTTTCTTGGTGGCATTCCTCGGGTTTGTCCTACTGCGCCATGCCAACCCAGACCTGTGGCACCCCTTCCGCGGCGGTGAGAAGCCCATGGAGTTGGCCTACCTGACCGCGGTGGTCCGCTCCACCACACTGCCGCCCTTCGACCCCTGGTTCGCCGGCGGCTTCCTGAATTACTACTACTGGGGATATTTCGTGGTCTCCAGCATCATCCGTGTTACCGGCATCCTGCCGACGACCGCCTTCAACCTTGCAGTCCCCATGTTTTTTGCCCTGACCGTTACCGGGGCGTACACGCTGGTCTACAACCTGACTGAAGGGGTTCGGCAGCGCCGGCGCGCTGGTCACATAGTCAGGGTGCCAGGCGTCGGAGCGTTGCCGATGCTGGCGGACGACGACGACCGCACTCAATGGCGCCAATTAGCGCTGAGCCCAGTGGGCGCTGGGGTAACAGCCGGGCTTTTCACTGCCGTGGTTGGCAACCTGGACGGCATGGTCCAGATGGTACAGAACTCCTGGCATAGAGTGGCCGACGGAACTCCTTTCCCGGCATTTGATTTTTGGCGCAGCAGCCGGATGTTGCCCAACCTGGAGAACATAGATCCTAACCCAATAGCATTTTGGGTGCCGGGGAAATTGGCGGAGATCTCGGACGTGTCCTTCCATATCACCGAGTTCCCGTTCTTCACATTCTTGTTCGCCGATCTCCACGCACACATGATGGTGATCCCATTCACACTACTGGTCATCGGCCTGGGTCTGAACATGGTCGTAGGACTGAAGGACGGCGGATGGGTGTGGACCATCGTTTCAGCCGTGGCCCTGGCCCTGGGCTTGGGGTCGCTATGGGTGGTCAATAGCTGGGATTTCCCGTCCTATCTAATTCTCACGGTCGGTTTGTTGGGATTGGCGGTCTATTTCACCGAAGGTTCCCGAACGGATAAATTGGCCCTACTGGGAGTGCTGATTCTGGGAGTTGTTGCGGTGAGCATCCTGGCGTTTCTACCCTTCCACCTGACCTATGAGACCTTCAACAGCGGCCTGGATATCTCCAAGTGGAGAACGCCGGTGGACCGGTTTCTGGGCATCCACGGACTCTTCCTATTTGTCATAGCGTCCTTCCTGCTCTATCAGGCCCGCGATACGCTCAACGAACTTGTCCGCAGCGTTAGAGGCCTTAATCCCGAGACCATAATTACTCGGTTCGACTGGCTCAGAGTCGGCGTGGCTGCCGGCGTCGTGACTGCGGTGTTCATCGGTGCCGCCGGCTTCTGGAACATCACCTTGCTGGTAGTCTTTCTGATTTTGGCCGGGATGGTTGTCTGGAAGATATTTGCCTCCCAGAACGAGGAGCGACCATTCGAAATCGTGCCTCTAGCCTTGTTGGGTTTGGCGCTGTTCATTGGCATCGGAGTGGACCTGGTGCGTGTCGAGGGCGATATCGGCCGGATGAACACTTTCTTCAAGTATTACTTGGAGATATGGGTACTGCTCAGCATCGTCTCGGCGTATATGCTGTGGCATTTGGGGGCGTCCGGCTTCCTGCGACCGAATCTAGGTCTGCGGTCAGGCGTGTGGATGGTTGTTTTGGCGGTCCTGATTGGCTCAAGCTTAGTCTATACAGCGTTGGGCAGTCGTGCCCGAATATCCGACCGGTTCACCGACGGACCATCGACCCTGGACGGTACGGCATATATGGCCGAAGCTTTACACTACGAGCAAGAACAGCCTTTGGAGCTAAAATGGGACAAAGAAGCCATCACGTGGGTTCAGGACAACGTAGTGGGCTCTCCGGTGATTCTGGAGGCACATCTTAGCCAATACCGATGGGGCGCCCGATTTGCCAACTACACCGGCCTCCCGACGGTCATCGGCTGGCCTTGGCATCAGATTCAGCAGCGGACCGACTACTCCGTTGCAGTCTTGGACCGTGCGGAAGACGTTAGAGAGATGTACGAGACCACAGACGAAGACCGGGCCCTGAGCCTGCTGCGCCAATACGGGGTGAAGTATGTAGTGGTCGGCGACCTGGAGCGGATCACTTATCCGGGTGATGGCCTGGGTAAATTTGAATCCATGGGCCGGAAGGTTTTTGAGAACCAAGGAACGGCCATCTATGAGGCCCGCTGGAACTGACATAAAGTAGGGATTTGGCTAGAAAAAGCCCTTGTCAAGGTATCTAGTGTGCGAATTTCAGCGGCGATTGGCCTCCGTTTGACATAAGGGTGTTCTTTGGTTAGAATATAAAAATCTTCTTAAAACTTATTTAGAAAGGTGTGCAGATAAGTTAAAATTCAGAAGAATCTGGAGGCTCTGCTTAGCAAGTAGAAGCCGTTAAATAAGACGGGTACGCAGGCCTCATGCCTAAAGTGTCAGGGCCGCCGTGGAGGGCGTTAACCGGGTGGACTGACAGTACAGGGCCTGTCCCGGTCGGCCCTTCCCCAATCGGTTGACCAGCTAAGAAGTGTAGTGTGTGGTGTTTGGGTTTCTTAGCAATGCCGCTGGGGGAGGGCCGACGCTTCTTTGGGCCCGGAATTTTTTGCCAACCGCCAGAGTCTGTCCTAAGACTCGGGGTACCACCTAGGGTAAGAGCCCAACACCCGCAGCATGCTTGTGGGTTGAGAAAGCGCCGCCAACGCGTCTTTCATCGGTGACTCTTCCCGGTGCCCGGCGCAATCCATAAGAAAGATGTACTGGCCCAAGTATTGTTTGGTTGGCCGCGATTCAATCTTGTAAAGATTAATGTCTCTGATCCCAAATTCTCTTAAGGCCCTGTAGAGCGACCCAGGCGTATCCACCTCAAACGTGAAGGCCATTGAGGTCTTATCATGCCCCGTAGGGGCGTGGTCCGCGAGGGATAATACCGCGAACCTGGTCACATTGGACGCCACATCCTGGATACCGATATCGAGGACGTCTACCTCGTTCAGCTCAGATGCCCGTCTTGGCGCTATCGCAGCAGCCGGCACAAGGCTAGCGAACGAGTCTGATACCGCCAAAACCGTGCTCAACGAAGCCATCTGCTCGGCTTGGGGATAGGTCTTCTCCAGATATTGCCGGCATTGGGCTAGGGCTTGAGGGTGGGAGTAGATGACTTTGACCTCAGAGGCCACCGTGCCTGGTTTGGCCATCAGGTAATGTACGATCGGCACCACGACTTCGCCCTTGATGAAAAGGTTCGGCTGGCTGATCAATAGGTCCAGAGTGAAGGTTACTGAGCCTTCCAGGCTGTTTTCAATGGGCACCACACCTTCTACTAAATCCCCGCTCGCAACTGCCTCGCCAACGGCGGTAATGGTTGAGTACGGGCGTAACTCAGCCGTAGGATCGTAGAGAATACAGGCTTCTTCCGTATAAGTGCCCGAAGGACCCAAAAATCCTAACGTGAAGGCCATGCTTAAACCCCGGTTAGGATGTCATAGAGGATCTGCTCGTCGCCTTCGGGAGTGACAGCCACCAACTCATCATTCGGCTCCACCACAGATCGTCCAGTGGGCAATGTTGCGCCGTCCTTCTTGATCATCAAGGAGATGAAGCTGTTGGGTGGGAGCTCGATCTCGCTCAGCCTTTTCCCGATGATGTTGGAGTCCTCCGGTATCGATACGCTGACCAGTTCCATGCCCGGAACACGCAGGTTCATAAGATGCACCAACGGTCTTCCCGGCACGCCTTCTTCCAGGCTCGCTAACACCAGGTGAGTGGAGTTTACGACTACGTCAACGCCGATCTGATGGAAGATGGGTTCGTTCTTCGGGTCTTTGATCAAAGCCATGGTTCGTGGCACTTGGAAAATATGCTTGGTCATCTGGGAGATGACAAGGTTGGTGGCGTCGTTCCCGGTTAAGCTCACCACTACGTCAGCCCGGGCGATTCCGGCCCGTTTCAGGGTCGCCTCGTCAGTGCCGTCGCCCAGGAGAGCTACGCTACCTAATTCCTCGGTCAGAAGCTGAAAGCGCTCGGGGTTCTTATCGACGACTACCACTTCATGCCCTCCGGCGATCAACGCCTTGGACAGGTGATATCCGGATTCGCTGCAGCCAACGATAACGACGTACATCTGGCCCCTTGAGCTATTGTTCGATGGCCCGTCGGACGTCTTGCAACAGGCCCAATGAGTAGCCTACCACGTCTAGGCCCAAGGCTGCATACATGACCTGCAATTGAGGGCTCGCAAGATGGCAGACCACCTTTGGGACATTGAAGATCTGCTTGGCGATTTGGGCAACCAGGAGGTTTTGATGGTCGTCTGAGGACATCGCCAGAAAGACGTCGGCGTGATCGATGCCGCCTTCTTGGAGATAGTCTTGCATCATGGGTTCCGCGGTTAGGACAACGCGGACACCCGGATGCGAGGCGACGATTTCGAGGCAGTCTCGTTCGCCACTCAACACGGTGATTTGGTTGCCTTCTGCGGCGAGGCCAGCCACAAGGCTGCTGCTTAGACGGTTACACCCGAATATCAGGACCCTCATGGTTCTAGTCCCTTGGGAAGATAGGAGACGGGGCCTGTTCCCGCCAGAACATCACCTGGCACGAGGCGTTGTTGAATATGTAGGAGGCCGTGGTGCCCAGGTTGCAAGACCCAAACCGGCGATCGTATGGAATCCCTACGATCAGCAGGTCCATGAAACGGTCTTCCGATTCCACCACCAACGCTGGGCCAGCTTGTCTGGCCCGTAAAAACCGGGCTTGGAGGCCTTTGTATTTCTCTTCGGAGGCTATCGCTTCGATCCGGGCCAGGATCTCTTCGCCCTTGTTGATGTCCTCAGGCCTCTCAGCTTCCAGCGATAATTCCAGTGGGACTTCGATGATGTAGACCGCGTGCAGTTCAGTTTTGGATTCTCGCGCCATCTGGCACGCCAACCTAAAAGTACGCTCACTATAGGGCTTGCCGTTCACCGGAACCAAGAGCCGTTTTGCGTCTAATCGCATAATCGAGCACCGTCCAGAATTGGTCGCGTAGGCTCAACCACAGTCGATTTTCCAATACCGTGGCTAAAGATCAATGGCCGATTATACGAGCAGTGTCCACTCAATACAATAAGATTTTTGTGAATCTAGGGCGGCGTTGGAATCAGGCACTTTCATACTCTGCTTCCGGCCGCGAGGTGTGGTCTGGAACGGGTCCTTGAAGCGGTTCTCCCAGACGAGTTACAGCTTTGAAACTGTTTGGACAAGTGGAGCATTTGGGTCAAGCCGAAAACGCTCTAGTATCAATCGAATTAGACAGAAAACTTGGCAAGGCAAATCATCGTGGGGTTCGACTGAAATCAGGCCCCGTTTCGGTGGCTGAGAGGCTCAGATGTAGCCTGTTCGAGGTGGCGGGCTATCTCCGATATCTTGCCCAGATGCTCATTGGTAGCGGCCACGATCAGAACGTCCCCGGCTTTGATCTCTTCATCTTTAGCTGGATGGAGGAATGAAGTCCGGCCCCTGCGTATGGCCAGAACTGATATGCCGTGGCGGTCGGCTGAGCCTGCCAGGCCCGCTTCTTCCAGAGTGTGTCCCAGCATCTCTTCAGGAGGCCGCAGTTTACTGATGCCGAAGTCGGTGACGATGGGCATGTAATCGATGACCCCGGTCTCAAATCCCACGTGGGCGGTGCGCCTGGCGCTCTCGGCTTCGGGATAGACCACGCGGTCGACGCCGATCCGTTCCAGGGTGGAGCCGTGAAGCTCATTGGCAGCGCGGGCGATGATGAACGGAACGCCCATGCTTTTGAGGAGCACGGAGACCAGGATGCTGGACTGGATGTTCTCGCTGCCCAGAGACACGACGCAGACGTCGTACTCGGCCACGTCCAATTCTTTCAGTATCGATTCATTTGTGGCGTCGGCACGCACCGCGTAGGTGGACCGGTCCAGTTGGTTTTGGACTTTAGCCTCGTCAACGTCAATGGCCAGGACGTCATGACCGCTCTGGAACAGTTCTTGGGCCAGCGTAGAGCCGAAGCGCCCCAATCCGATAACGCAAACTTGTTTTTTCACGGCATCAAATTCCTTTTAAATGCGTCAACCTATTTTAACGCTTTCTTGTGCAAAGCGGTACACCTCGGTATCGTCTTCCGTTGCCAATGCTAGGGCCAAGGCCACCGGGCCCAATCGGCCTACGTACATAAGCGCCATGAAAAGAATTTTCGCGGCGAGTCCTGTGTCCGCGATTATCCCGGTCGATGCTCCTGTGGTACCGAATGCGGATACAATATCGAAAATGATGTCCTGGAATGGGATATCCGGCTCAAGAGTGGTCAACACTGTCGCTGAGACCAGGATTAATGCGAACCCTAGTACCGCCACGGTGAGTGCGCGGTGCAACTGAGATTGATGGATCTCTCGGCCAAAGGCCTCGGCATGGGGGCGGCCTTTTAAAGAGGAGATCACGGCGGCCATCAACACCGCGAATGTAGCCACCTTGATGCCGCCTGCCACCGAACCGGCTGCGCCTCCGATGAACATCAGCCCGGAGAACGTCGATTTCGTGACGTCCTTTACCTCCCCGAAGTCCATTATCGAGAACCCGGCCGTGCGTCCGCTAACCGAGCTGAAGATGGCGCCGAAGATCTTGTCGAACCAACTGAAATTGCCCATCGTCGCCGAGTTATTGAACTCCGCTAGGTACAGGACGAACGCTCCTAGCACCCAAAGGACGATGCTGGTCACAAGCACCAGTTTGGTCTCCAACGCGAACCGGGAGATTCGTCGCTTGCGGAATACATCAACCACCAATACCCAACCCAGACCTCCCAGGATCATCAAAACAGTCATTGTGATCAATAATCCAGGGTCTGAGAAGAAGCGGGTTAAGCTGCTGCCACCGGGCACCTCCGGAATGATGTTGAAGCCGGCGTTATTGAACGACGAGACCGAAAGGAATATCGAATGCCACACTGACCGCAGGTTGCCCACGCCGTCGATTCCATTGATCTGCAGAAAGATTATCACGGCCCCGATCGCGTACAGCAAGAGTACAACCCCGATCACCGCACGGCCGAGATGGCGCAATCCGCGCATCTGGTCAACACCTACGGTGTCGCGCATCAGATCGCGGGTCAAAAGCCGCTCTTGCAAGGTTGAACGCTGGCCGATCAACAACAGGATGAACGTGCTGATGACCATGAATCCCAAGCCACCGACCATCATCAACATAAATATGACTACCTGGCCGAATGTGGACCAATAGATACTAGTGTCCACCACCGTGTGACCGGTTACTGTCACTGCTGAGACAGAGGTGAAAAATGCGGTCTCAAATGCGGTGAACCCAGTGCCGTTCTGGGCTATAGGCAGAGTTAGCAACCCTCCGCCGGCCGCGATCAAAAGGGCAAACCCCAAGAGGAGTATGGTGGTGGTCCCAAACAGAGGATTGTTCTGCTTGGGCGGCTCTACCTCGGCGACAGTGGGAGAAAGCTCGCGCCGTCTTCGGAGCCGGATTATGTTGTCGATCGGCCTCCGTCGAGGTCTAAATGCCATGTTGAGGACCTATCGGCAGGGTTACCAACCGTACGCCGTCACCTATCGAGGTGGAGAATGGGAATCGGCAATCTGAAAAGGCGATTGGCATCTGACTAGAGTGGGAATTTGATTAAAGGACGTGTGAAAGACGGGCAGGAAGACGTGAGAGGAAAGGCCATTGACCAAAAATTTTACGGTCAGGGCCGCATCCTGAGCTGCGATTTCTAGAAGAATTTATGGAGCAGTTAGAATTTTAGGATTCGCCAATTCTTGTGTCAATGAACCAAGTGGGTCCATTCCGCTGAAAACCGTATTTCGGTTTGATTTGTTTTCGTGACTAGAACAGCTTGTATGCTAATATGATTGGCACGAGAAACGTCGGCGCAAAGATGGAATCCGCCGACGCCTGGCCTTGAGGTGACTCTACATGACCAGCAGCCCCCGACAGGTCGAACTTCCTTTCGACCCCGCTGCGATTGACTACAAATGGCAGGCGCGTTGGGAAAAAGACGGCCTGCATAAAGTATTCGACGACGATCCCCGTCCCAAGTGGTACGAAATGACCATGTACCCGTACCCCTCGGGCGATCTTCACATAGGCCACTGGTACGCCATGGCCCCGGCCGACAGCCACGCCCGTTTCCGGCGGATGCAGGGCTACAACGTGCTTCATCCCATCGGCTTCGACGCTTTTGGCCTGCCTGCTGAGAACGCCGCCATCAGCCGTGGCATCCATCCTTATGAATGGACCATCAGCAACATCGAGAACATGCGCCGCCAACTTCGTTCACTGGGCGCGATCTACGACTGGGACCGAGAGGTAATCACCTGCCAGCCGGAGTACTACCGCTGGAACCAGTGGTTCTTCCTGAAATTCTTCGAAAAAGGCCTGGCTTACCGGGCTCAAGCGCCCGTCGTATGGTGCCCGTCCTGCCAGACGGTCCTAGCCAATGAGCAGGTCATAAACGGCGCCTGTGAGCGTTGCGGCACAGAGATCACCCGCCGAGACCTTGAACAATGGTTTTTCAAGATCACCGAGTACGCCGACCGGCTCCTCGATTTTGGAGGACTAGAAGAATGGCCAGACAAAATTCTGACCATGCAAGAGAACTGGATCGGCCGCAGCGAAGGTGTTCAGATTTCTTTCGATATCTCCGAAGCCGGTCTGGATGAGAAAGAGATAAGCACTTTCACTACGCGCATCGACACCATATTCGGTGTGACTTTCATCGTCTTGGCTCCCGAGCATCAATTGGTGCCCGGGTTGACCACAGACCAGAACCGGCAAGCCGTGGATGAATACATCACTGAGGCCCGCCGGACCTCTGAGATCGACCGACTCTCGGTCGAAAAAGAAAAGACTGGAGTATTCACTGGCAGCTATGCGGTCAACCGTCTGAACGGCGAACGGGTGCCGGTCTACATCGGCGACTACGTGCTCATGACTTACGGCACAGGCGCTGTGATGGGCGTTCCGGCCCATGACTCCCGCGACTACATCTTTGCCAGGAAATACAAGCTGCCCATCCGCACGGTCATCGCTCCCATCGAATGGGACGGCAAAGACCTACCCGACGCCTATCTGGGCGACGGTTTCATGACCAATTCTGGAGCCTACGACGGCATGACCAACGAAGAAGGAAAGACGGCAATCGCAGTTGACCTTGAGAAGAAAGGTTGGGGAAGCAGGACCGTCTCTTACCGCATGCGTGACTGGCTGATCTCACGACAACGGTATTGGGGTACACCCATCCCCATGGTCTACTGCGACACCTGTGGTGTGGTGCCCGTTCCTGACGCTGATTTGCCCGTACTTCTACCCCAGGATGCCGACTTCACTCCCACCGGTGAGTCGCCGTTGGCGGCCAATGCTGAATTTCTGAATACCAGGTGTCCCAAGTGCGGCGCGGATGCCCGCCGGGAGACCGACACCATGGATACGTTCATGGATTCCTCTTGGTACATGATGCGCTACCTGGACCCCCACAACGACGACGACCCGGCCGATCCACAACTGCTTAAACGGTGGATGACGGTCGACCAGTACACCGGCGGGGCCGAGCATGCAGTCATGCACTTGCTTTACTCCCGATTCTTCACCAAGGGCATGTTCGACATGGGCCTGGTGGAATATGACGAGCCGTTCTTGAGGCTTTTCAACCAGGGCGTCATCCTGGGTGGAGACCACGAGAAGATGAGCAAGAGCCGGGGCAACGTGGTCAATCCCGACGACTTCGTTGGCACGCTCGGGGCTGATGCGGTTCGTTGTTTCCTGATGTTCATAGGTCCGTGGGACCAGGGTGGTCCCTGGAGTGATGTGGGTATCAACGGTACCGCTCGTTGGCTGAACCGCGTCTGGGACATCGCTGTCCGCGATGCAAATAAACTGGGCACGGCATCGGTGAATGCGGATATTGTACGGGACACCTTACGCCTGCTGAATCAGACGATTCGCAAGTGCCACAACGACCTGGACAAATTCAAGTTCAACACGGCCATAGCCTCTCTGATGGAGCTGACCAATCACCTGAACCGTGTGTGGGCGGATGCCAGCATCGACGCCAAAACCTGGCGGTCATGCACCCGAACATTGCTGCTTCTGCTGGCCCCAATGGCCCCGCACATGACCGAGGAACTCTGGGAGATGAACGGCCATCCGTATAGCATCCACCAACAGGACTTCCCCACTTGGGACGATGACCTGGCGGCTGAAGACGTGATCACGTTGATCGTGCAGGTCAACGGCAAGGTGCGGGACAAGATCGAAGTAGCCGTGGGTATCAACGAAGCTGAGGCCCAAGCGTTGGCCTTGGCCAGCCCACGTGTGCAGAGCCACGTGGAAGGCAAGTCGGTGGCCAAGACGGTCTACGTTCCTGGCCGGTTGGTCAACGTGGTGGTCAACTAAGGCCCTGATCTATTCCGTGTTCCGCCCTAGCAGTTTCTGAATCAATGCTGGCCGGTGCGTTCATGGGCGTCGAAGAAATCTATCGCCGGTTCACGGACGGCTCCAGAGAAGGAGCCGTTAGGGCAGGTTGGGTCGAGCGTTACCTCGAATCGCCTGTGGCTTTCTGGTGCACACTGCATGCTCCGGCCGACGCGAGAGACCCGATGAACGACCAGATGCAGCACATCTTCGACATCGGGAATAACCACCAAGACCGGGTCAACGACCAGTTCTTTTCCGGCGGAGTCCAAGAGGTGTTCAAGACCGAAGAAGAGGGCTTCCGAAAATCCCTTGAAATCATGTTCGCGGGCGCAACGGCCATCATGGACATGCCCTTGGTCTGCTGGCCAGAAGGCCTAACCGGTCGGCCGGATGTGCTAGAACGGGTCGACGGCGTCTCGTCAGTTTTTGGCGACTACAGCTACCGGGTGATCGAGATCAAGTCGTCTCGCCGACTGAGGGAGTCTCAGATACTGCAAGGCGCGCTCTACAACCGGTTACTGGGAATCGTTCAGGGCTACCAACCCCCGGAGTTCCAGATGATCAACGGCGATACCGAGATCATTGAAGTGATGATGTCCGACGTCGACCATCGGCTGGATCAGGTACTGGCTGAAGTCAGAGAGATCATGGCGGGGAAGTCGGTTGAGTTCTGTTACGGAGTCGCCAGGTGGCCGTGGACCTCTTACGTGGACAGCCGGGCGATCGAAGCCAACGACGTGTCTCTTATCACAGGCGTCGGCTCTTCGGTGCGCACGAACCTGGTGGCTGCCGGCTACGCGACCTTGGAGAGCATCGCCGCCGCTAATGAAACCGATCTGGTCAGCGTTAAGCGGGTCGGTTCTGCCTCAGCGAGGAAGATGATGGTCTCGGCCCAAGCGCTACAGGGAATGAAGCCACTGAGGCGGGAAGAACTTGAAGAACTCCGCCATGGCAAGACCGAGGTGTTCTTCGACTTTGAAGGCGCTCAAGAGTTTGATGAGAACGACGGTCTTGAATTGGTTAACTACCTGATTGGAGCGGTCTCTCGAACGCCGGGACAAGAAGCGCAATACACAGCATTCTTCGCCGACACCTTTGAGCAAGAAGATGAGAACCTGACGCATTTCCTGGAGTGGGCGAATTCCCTGGAAGACCCGGTCTTCTACCACTGGCACCACTATGAAAAAACCCATCTTACGAAGATGGTTGAGCGGTACGGCGTTGACCCGGAATTGGCGGCAGTCGTCCTAGAACGCCTGGAAGACCTGTCCCCTTGGGCCACCAAAGGGTACGCTTTCCCTGCCTATGGGGAAGGGCTCAAGGCAATCGCCAAGAGTCTGGGGTTCAAGTGGCAGCAGGACGACGTGTCTGGTGTGGGTTCCATGGGCCTCTACTTGAAATATGTCGAGTCGGGCGGCACGGACGAGGTCTCCAAAGAGAAGATCATCGTCTACAACGAGGACGATTGTTTTGCTACCATGCATATCTACGATTGGGTTATGGCCCAAGAACGATGACCCGTCCGGTCTATACATCGCATAGCCACTGCGGCAACGCAGTGTAGAGTTACGAATAAATGACAGTTAGCGGCGAAAATAACGGAACAGGAAGCTTCTACGGTGTAGGGGTTGGCCCCGGCGATCCGGAACTATTGACCATCAAGGCGCAGAAGACGCTGCAGAAGGTGGCGGTTATCTCCTTCACCCAATTGGACGACGGCAAAGAGAGCTACGCTCTCAACGTGGTCCGAGGCGTACTTGAGGCGGCGAAACCCGAGTTTCTGGCCATCATGATCCCGTCCGATGATGAAACCCCCGTCAGCCCGCAGACGTGGACCGATGCGGCCGCAGAGATTGCCGGGCACTTGAGTCAGGGCAAAGATGTAGCTTTCATCACTGAAGGTGACCCCATGCTCTACAGTGAATTCTTCCAGGTGCTAGGGAGCGTCAAATCGGTGGTCTCAAACCTAGAATTTGAGGTTATTCCCGGTGTTTCATCAGTGATGGCGGCGTCGGCCAGCTCCGGCACGCCCCTGGTCACACACGGTCAGCGGCTGACGATCCTACCTAAGGTATATGGCATCGACGACCTGCGCGAGGCAATCACCAACTCCGACACTACCGTACTTATGGAAGTGGACCATGACCTACTGCAGGCCTTGGCGAATCTGGAAAAACTGGGTCTCACCGGCAAGGCCACATACGTTCGCCAGGCAAGCACGTCACGGGAAAATGTGGTGGAAGATATCTCAAAATTAGAAGCCGAGGACCTAGACTACTTCTCTTTGCTGATAATCAGGCGTTAGTCCGAAGGTAGCGTTCGCCACCGGCCAAGGTTACATCAGCGAAGAGTTCGAATTTGGACTCTTATAGACCTAATTCCATCCGGCTCTGCAACCGGGTTAATCGAAACAGGAGGGCACGATACTCTGACGTCGTGCCCTTTTGTTATTGGCGCGCTGTTGCCTTCGAGAGCTTCATCCCTGCTGGGTATATCAGGTCTCCAATATCACTTTTATCAGCCCGTCATCTCTGCTTGCGTAAAGCTCGTAGCCCGTCGGCGCTTCGTTGAATCCGAAGCGGTGGGTGATCAACCACGAAAGGTCGACCTCGCCCTTGGCCCGCCGGTCCACTGCCTCTTGGATGGGTCTTGCCGGGGCCTCACAGGTGGCGCTGACTGTGCCGATGATTCTCAGTTGCTTGGAGATGGCTGCGAGGTAATCGAAAGTCACTTCTTTTTCCTCCGGTATCCCGAAGAGCACCAAAGTGCCGTACATCCTGGCCATGGCCACGCACTGGTCCAGCGCCCGGGAATCGCCGCTTGCCTCCACGACTATGTCGGCCCCCTGGTTGCCAAACACCTCTTGGACCACTTTGATCGGCGCCACTCGGCTGGTATTGATGGCCAAGTTCGCCCCTAATTTTCGTGACATTGCCAAGCGATGTTCATTGGGGTCGATGGCTATGACTTTCCGGGCGCCCAACTGCTTCAGGGACATCGTGAAGAGAAGACCGATGCAACCCTGACCCAAGACCGCCACATTCTTTCCGGCAACGGGTTCAACTTGTTCAAGGGCGTACAGCACGGTACCCCAAGGCTGGCACATGAGCCAATCTCCCATGTCGCCATCATCAGGCAGAGCAACCAAGGTCTCCGGCTGGGCCACCACATATTCAGCGCCGCCGTTCAGGTTCAGCGCGGGTAGGTAGATCACTCGCCGTCCCTCGGGCCAGTCCGGCAACTTGCTTTTAATGATGGTGCCGGCGCATTCATGGCAGGGAGTGCCTGTTCCGAGGGGATAAGACTCTTCTGGCTGGGGATGGCGGTAGGCCATCATGTCGGTGCCGCAAACCGACAATGCTGTCAGCTTGACCAACACTTCTCCGTCGGACGGCTCAGGGATTGGGATTTCGGACAAAACCAGTTGGCGTGGACCGGTAACTTGGATAGCTTTCATGGTTCGTTAGGCAGGCGGGTGGGCTTGCAATCGGTTCGTGGGGCGGATGAATCCGGCCGAATATCTGGGAATCCTGCAACTTAGGTGCAGTATACATTCGTACAAGATGGAAACAAGACCGTCCAAATCGCGTTCAATTTCGGCCCAGTTGGCTTATGCTTCTTTGGCCTGCGGTATCCACCAAGCCTTACGCCCAATTCGTATGCTAAACTGGTGCGCAATTCGGCGCGCCTAGAGGAGACGATATGGCCACTTCAGTGCAACCAAAAGATAAGACAGTCAACGTCAACGGCATAAACCTGCATTATTTGGATTGGGGCACTGAAGGTAAGCCTAAAGTTTTGCTGCTTCACGGCCTCCGGGGGCATAGCCACTCATGGGACGACGTTTCCGCCGATTTATGTCAGGACTACCATGTAATCGCGTTGGACCAAAGAGGAAGGGGCGAAAGTGATTGGGCGCCGGGCGGTGATTACTCCAGCGAGTCATTCGTCGCTGACCTGGAAGGCTTCTGTCAGGCAGTTGGGTTGGACTCATTCATCATGGTCGGCCACTCCATGGGCGGCCGCAACAGCATGGCCTTCGCCGGCAAAAACGCCAGAAAAATTCAAAAATTGGTCATCATCGACATCGGCCCTGACCTGGATCCCAAGGGCTCGGGCCGCATCACACAGGAGATGATCGACGTTCCTGAGGAATTCGACACCTTTGAAGACGTTTATGCCTACCAGAGCAAGCAGAACCGTTTCTGTTCCGAGCCGGTCCTCCGGCGCCGCCTGACCTACGCTACCAAACAATTGCCCAACGGGAAATTCGGCTGGCGTTACGACCTAGAAATACGCGAACAGCGCCGAAACAATACCGGCTCTAAGCAGCCCGACCTTTGGCTGAACCTGCCAGGGATCAAGTGCCCGGTGATGATCGTCCGTGGCTCCGCGACCGACACCCTAGGTCTGGCCACCGCCGAAAAGATGGTTGATGTCTTGCCCGACGGCAAACTTGTCCATATCGACCGGGCCGCGCACATGGTTTTCGAAGACAATCCGGAAGACTTCATCCGGGTCCTACACGATTTTTTGGACTAGGGACGAAGATGCCAGAAGAACAACCGGAAAAAGAACAGCCCAAATCAGTGGATGAACTAATGAGCATTCGGGAGGTCGGAATCATCGACCTCCCTGAGGGTGATGTGGGAGAGGGGCTGAGATTCAAGACAAATCGAGGGGATTTCGACGCCATCCTCCACAGGTCTCCGGATGCCGACCAAGGGGTGATCTGGGTCTGTGGCGCCCGCGGAGGCTTTGGCGGCCCAGGCCCTGGCACCTACGCCAGGATGGCCGAACGGTTCACCCGAGACGGAATCACCTCTCTGCGCTTGGACTACCGCTACGCCAACGATGTCTTTGAGTGCGCATTGGACCTGCTGGCTGGCGTGGCGTTTTTGAAAGGAACCGGGTATCAGCCGGTTGTCGTGGTTGGTCATTCATTTGGCGGGGCCGTAGTTATCGCCGCAGGCGCCAACAGTTCCCACATCAAAGGCGTGGTTGCGCTCTCTCCCCAGACTTACGGCGCAGGCATGGCTGGGCAAGTGGCGCCCCGCAAGCTGCTGGTGGTCCATGGCAAGGCTGACACCCGCCTGGCGTTTGCTTGCGGCCAGCAGATCTACGACATGGCTAATGAGCCGAAGGAACTGGTGCTTTACGAGGGCGCGGAACATCGCCTCGAAGAGTGCCGTGACGACCTGGAAGAGCTGCTAGGCAAGTGGATTCCTCAGACTCTGGCTGCGGAGATCGGACCCATTGAGGCGCCTATCCAGCAATAAGGCCACAGGGGCAACCGCGATAATTACGGCGTGGCATTCATAAAACAACGGAGGGCTAGATGCTGGATGTAATCATTAAGGGCGGAATGGTGGTTGCGCCAGAAGGCGCTTCGGTGATGGACGTGGGAATCGAAGGTGAAAAGATCGTCGCGGTGGCCGCTCCCGGGACGTTAGATTCATCGGGCGTCCGGGTGATCGACGCCACCGGCAAGATTGTACTACCGGGTGGTATCGAACCCCACACTCACATCAACGTGCCGGTTCCCGACTACTGGGCCGGTGGCAAGAGTGAAGTCTTCACCCAACCGCCGGAGTCTGCCAGCCGGGCCGCTGCCTTCGGCGGAGTCACCACCTACGTAGACTTCGCCGGCAACCTGCCTCTGAACCCAGGCGCTGTGCCGCCCGCCGACCCCATCATGGCCCAGATCGATAAGCGTCGGCAAACCTTCACCGGGCATTCCTATATCGACTTCACCTTCCATTACATCTTGGCCGGAGCGGTTTCGCCCCAGACCATCGGGGAGATTGGCGAAGCTATCCAATCGGGGTTGGCCAGCTTCAAGGTATTCACAACATTCTTTGCCAAGATACCCACCGGGCATCTGTGGGCCGTGTTTCAGGAAGTGGCGAAGCACGGCGGGATCATGGCCGTCCATGCCGAGGAAGACGACATCGTCACCTATATGGAAGACAAGCTGGTCTCGGAAGGCAACGACCACGGCAGTAATCTCCACCTGGTTCACAACAACCTTTCCGAGGATATCGCCTTCCGGAAGGTTATACGGCTGGCTGAGAGCACCGAAACCGGCATCTACTTCGTGCACACCACTGCCAAAGAGGGCGTGCTGGCCGTGGCCGAAGCCCGCGCCAAGCAATTACCGGTCTACGGCGAGGCGCTACACAACTACTTGGAGTTCACTTGTGATGACTATAAGAAGCCGGACGGCCTAGCGATCCACACCTACCCGGCTATCAAATACCCCGACGACCGGGACGCTCTGCAGCAGGGCCTGGTGGACGGCCCCATGTGCACCACGGCCACAGACGAGTGGACCACCTACAAAGAGGTGAAACTATCCGGGGACACTATCAAGACCGTTTGCGGCGGCCACAACGGCATCGAGACCAGGATGCCGGTTACCTTCACCAAGATGGTCTCCACGGGCCGCATGTCTTTGGTCCGCTTCGCCGATGTGACCTCATCCAACGCCGCCAAGATTCTGGGCATGTACCCCCAGAAGGGTGCAATAGCGGCGGGCAGTGACGCCGACATCGTCCTGTTCGACCCGGACATCAAGAAGAAGTTGACTCTGGACGACTTGCACGCCGACTCTGACTACTCCATCTGGGAAGGGTTCGAGTGCAGTGGATACCCGGTGCTGACCATGCTTCGGGGCAAGGTGATCGTCGAAGACGGCAAGCTCTTGGGCTCTTCCAGTGACGGCAAATGGTTGCCCCGCCGAGTGGCTCCCAGCGTGCTGGCCCAACCGGTGGCTTGACCCACCAGCGATGAATGTGCTCTTTGTTTGCCGGGCTAACCTGGGGAGACGCTAGATGGACCAGGTGTTCTTCAACCACCTGTCCGAAATCACCTCCTGATCAGCGCCGCCGAGATACTGGGCGAACAAGCCATGGCCGTCTTTATGAACGCGGTGCAATCCAACCCTGAGGGCGTGGACATGGCTGCCAGTATCGATCAGGTAAAGGATGTGACGAGCCTGGGCGATCTGCCGCTGACCGTGATCACTGCCGGGATGCCCAACCTGCCGCCCTTTATCGATGGCGGTATCCGGAAGCGATTGGTCGACTCTTGGTTGGAATCCCAACTAGCGTTGGCCGGGTTATCGTCCGCTGGAGTACACATTGCCGCCGAGGAAAGCGGTCACTGCGTCCAATGCGACCAGCCGAAACTGGTGGCCGATTCTATACTCAGGAATGTCGCTAGGGCTAGAAACCGCTAGAGCAGCCTACCGTTCAGACCGCTCCTGATTTGCGTAGGGCTTCTACTTTTTCTACGCTAAAACCCAATAATGACGTCAACACGCCATCAGTATTGAGGCCCAACGTTGGCGGCGGGTTGAACACTTCAGGCGCTCCGGTCTTGATTGGGTTACCGGCGGTCGAATACTTTCCGGCGGTTGGGTGGTTAACCTCAACCACCATGTTTCGCAATAGCACCTGTGGGTCGGCCAACGCCTCGGCGATGTTGTTCACCGGACCGCCGGGCACATCCCACTTCACAAGCAACTCAAGCCATTGCTCCCTGGATTTGGAGGCAAAACCGCGGCCCAGAGCCTCATCGAGGGCGTCTCGATTGGTCATCCGGTCTGCCTGGGTCTGAAAGCGTAGGTCGCTGGCCATGTCGTTCAGTTCTTCAACTTCCCCGGCCATCATCTGCAGCGTCTTCATGGCGAATTCCTGACTGGCGCAGTGTACTTGGACGTAGCTGCCGTCGGCTGTCGGGTAGGCGCCGACGGGCAGGTTAGACGGATGACTGGACCCGATGGGACCTGGCACATCTCCGGAGACCAGGTAGAACTGGCCAAGATGGCCCTGTAACGCGACCTGTACGTCCAAAAGGCTGATATCTAAGTGTCGGCCCTCGCCGGTCATACTCCGACCGTACAAAGCCGAGGCGATGCTCAGGGCCGCAACGTATCCACCCACCATGTCACCTACCGGGAACCCCATGAATACCGGCGGCTGACCCTCGGTTCCGGTCACGCTCATGCCGCCGCCCATGGCCTGCACGATACCGTCGAATCCCGGTCTCTCGCGGTACGGACCTTCTTGACCAAAGGCGGACAGAGAACAGGCGATAACCGTGGGGTTTATCTTCTTGAGGGACTCGTAATCAAGCCCCAGGCGGTCAAGCACCGAGGGTCGGAAGGCGTCGAAGACCACGTCGGAGACCTTGACCAATCTCCGAAACACCTCTTGGCCTTGCTCCTGCCTCAGGTCGATGGTGACGCTCTGTTTGTTGCGGTTGAAATTCAGGTAGTAGGCGCTCTCGCCGCCCAGGAAGTGAGGCCCGATACGGCGGGACATATCGCCCACGCCAGGCTGCTCCACCTTGATCACCTCGGCCCCCATGTCGGCCAGGGACCGGGCGGCGAAAGGCCCGGCGATGGCTTGGGCCATCTCCAAAACACGAACGCCTTGAAGGGGTTGAGTAGCCATCAGCGGTCAGCTTTCAGCTATTCCGTGCTCAAGAGAGAGCCTAACTGGCGGACGTCGTCCATCTGCTCGAGGGAGTCGATCGCGGATATGATTTCCTGCTGGCGTTGGCTGCTGATCACCGGCGCTGACAGTAGATTGAACTTGGACCGCATTTCATCGCAGGTCACCGGGTTCTCGGGGTCGCCCTTGGGGTAGGTCAATTCACTGCGCATGGTGCGCCCGTCAGAGGTGCGGACTTCAGCCCAGGCCGGGAACAATTTGGGAGTCTGGGCGTCCAGTTTGGGGTCAGTCACGCACTGGACCCGGTCCATGATATGGCGCACCTCGGGACGGTCGGGTACTCCGATCGCGTATTCACTCAGCGAAGCGCTGCCGTAGCTTAGAGCCACGGCGGCGGCGAAATGCATGCTGAATTGCATGTCCACCACCGACTTGGGATTGCGCTTGGCTTCGACAGGCTCGGCAACGAGCCTCATGCCCTGGCTGAGCACACCGATCTTGACCTCTTCGATGTCCAACGCCTGGAAGTCGTTTGACTTACCGATTTCCAGCAGACAATCTATCGGTCCTTGGTTGTAGCGGCAACAGGCGTGGGGTTTTACACCTGTCCGGGTTACCTGATATTCCTCGCCCAGGTCCTTGAGCACCAGGCTAGGGTCTGGGTCTCCGGAGTAGGCGTTTAGGAAACCGTCTCGTCCTTCCAAGATGGTTGTTGGGCCAGAATATCCAGCCCGCGCCAACAGAGCGGCCCAGATACCGCTGTGGGCAGACCAGCCAGGGTGCAGCCGCTTGGTCCAGGCGCCCTGGGCCAGGTATTCCATGCTGCCGGCGGCTTGGCTGCCGGCAATCCCCAGAGCGTGGGTGTAATCGTCCCCTTGCAGGCCCAAAAGCCGCGCTGCCACCGCTGCGCCGCCGAAGGCCCCGCAGGTGCCTGTTGGGTGGAAGCCTCGGCCGTAATGCTCTTTGGGTTTCAATGCCCGCCCCAGGCGGATGATCACGTCATATCCGGCGACCACCGCAGAGATGAAATCTTTACCGCTGACCGGGGCAATGTCGGCCATGGCTAGGGCGGTCGGAAAAGCGACCACACCCGGATGCAGCGATGCTTCGTTGTTAACGTCGTCCATCTCGATGCTGTGAAACGCGGTGCCGTTGGCCATGGCGGCGTACTCTGGCAGCGCCCGCTTGTTCGTGCCAACGATGGTCGACGGGCCGGAGCGGCCCACGTCGTCCAATGCCCTGACCACAGCTTTGGCGGAGTCGGTGGTGGAGCCGTTCAAAGTCACACCGGCGAAGTCCAGGCAGAAGTACTTGGCCCAGTCCACCACATCGGGCGGTAGGTCCTCGTAGTTCACGTTGGACGCGAACTTAGCCAGGGTTTGGGTGATTCCGGTCTCGTTGTTATTACGCACCATGGGTCCCACCTCTTTGCGGAATTTTTGAACTAAAGTCCTGATTCGTAAAGGAAATCGCCGGTGGAATAATCTTTCAACAGATGCCGGGCGATCAGGATTCTTTGGATCTCGTTGGTCCCTTCGCCGATCATCATCAGAGGAGCGTCGCGGAAGTGACGCTCGACGTTGAGGTCTTGGGTGTAGCCGTATCCGCCGTGGATGCGCATGGCGTCGATGGTCACCTGCATGCACATTTCGCTGGCGAAAAGTTTGGCCATGCCCGCTTCCATGTCGGCTCTCTCTCCACGGTCCTTCCTCTCCGCGGCGTGGAGCACCATCAGATGGGCGGCCTGGATGTTAGTGGCCATGTTCGCCAGCATGATCTGGATGCTCTGATGCTCGCCGATGGGCTTGCCGAAGGTCTTCCGCTGTTTGGCGTAATTGGTGGCGTCCTCCATGGCGGCCCGCGCGACGCCCAAACACCGGGCGGCCACGTTAATCCGGCCCAATTCCAGCCCACTCAGTATCTGGTAGAAACCCTTCCCCTCTTCTCCACCGACCAGATTGCCACCGGAAACCTGATAGTCGTCGAAAGACAGCTCGCAGGTGTCCACTCCTTTGTACCCCAGTTTGGGAACATCCCGCACCACGTTGAAGCCGGGTCCCTTCTCGGCGATGAACACGCTAATGCCTCGGCGGGGCGGGTCGGCATCGATGTCGGTCTTGGTCACCAGTGCAAATGTGTTTCCGTGGCGGCCGTTGGTGATCAGACTCTTGCTTCCGTTGACCACATATTCGTCACCTTCACGAACTGCTCTGGTCTCGATGGCCTGAACGTCGCTGCCTGCGTTGGGCTCGGTGATGCAGATCCCGCCCCGTTTCTCGCCAGTGGCCATCAAGGGCAGGTAGTGCTCCTTCTGCTGTTTGGTGCCGTGGGTGGTTACCAAGTAGGCCATTATCAGATGGGAGTTCAGGATGCCGCTCAGGCTCATCCAACCCCGGCAGATCTCCTCGATGGCCAAAGCGTAGGTGCTGACGTCCAGCGCCAGGCCTCCGTATTCTTCGGGGATTATCGCGCCGAACAAGCCGAGCTCTTTCATGCGCTCGACCAGTTCGAAGGGGTACTCGTCGTCATGTTCCATCTGGTGGGCCACCGGATTAACTTCCCGGCGAACGAACTCGCGGATGGTGCTGACGATGCCACGCTGGGCTTCTGACAGTGGTGCCAATGTAGTAGACCTCTCGCCTGCGATTACGGTATTTTAACATGGCTTCGACCGGTATTCAGGAGGGATCCACGCCCGATTGACACCCCCTGCCAGGCGCACTACACTCCACGTTGCGGCCAGGCGTAATCGGCTTGATCAAGAAACCCTTTGCAGGAGCATCGCTGATATGACTTCCAAACCCGAATATATAGACCTTTTGAACGATATCCGCCTCCAGGAGCACCGGGCCGGAGTGTACCTGGAAGCGTGGGCAAACAAGACGGAGAACAAAGACCTGAAAGAGTGCTTGTCCTTTGTTGCGGCACGGGAGTACAGCCACGGAGACATCTTTGACCGCCGGGTGAAAGAATTAGGATTCGACACCCAGGAGATCGAAGACCCCGATTTTGAAAAGAAGGTCCAGGTCGTTACCTCAGATATATCGGACGCTGAGAAGATTGCTTGGCTTAAAGAGGCGCGCCTGCGCATGCCCACCCCCGGCGTCCGCCAGCGTTATGAGGCGGCCACGGTCGACGAGTCGGTCGACCCTCTGACCCGTTCGTTGCTGCGTTGGTTCACCGACGTTGAAGACGATTCTGTGGTCCGCATGGGCGAGGTCTACGCGGAAATCGAAAAAGCGAGATAACAGCATGAAGTTCGGAGCCTTTTTCGTTGGGCAGCGTCCCCAACTGCACGAGCAGTACGACGACGAGCACAAGGCCAACCCTAACCCGGTGAGCCGCACCGATGTAGAAGTCTATGAGGACATCCTCAGAGGCGCGGAACTGGCAGAGGAACTGGGGTTCGACTCGGTTTGGATTGCTGAGCATGCCTTCAGCGAGCACAGCATCATCAGCTCCCCCCACAGCCTGCTGGCTGCGATAGCTGCCCGCACCAAGAGGGTTAAGATTGGCGTGGCCTGTACCATCGTGCCTTGGCATGCGCCCCTGCGGCTGGCCCAGGACCTAGCCACCATCGACATAATTAGCGGTGGCCGGGTTGTGGTCGGCGTCGGTCGCGGCTACCAGAAGCGGGAGTTCGATATTTATGGGATCGACATCGCAGAGTCCCGGGACCGGTTCGTCGAGGGAATGGATATCGCTGTTAAGGCCTGGACCGAAGAAAAATTTTTCTACAACGGGAAGTTCTTTTCCTTCCCCGAGGTCATGGTCATCCCCAAGCCGGTCCAGAAGCCGACTCCGCCCATCTTGATGGCCGTCACCCATAGCCCTGAGTCGGTGGAGATTGCTGTCTCCAACCGGTGGGGGCTGTTTACCGTGGGTAGCAGCTTTTTCCCCGCCTCGCCGGACTCAGACCAGAACCTGATCAGCTTCTACCACCGGCGCATGATCGAAGAGGGCGTGGCCCCGGACGACATCGAGATCGCCGCTGTGCGTAACGTCTACGTGTCGCCGACTGACCAAGAGGCAATCGACCTGCTGACTCCCCGGCTGGAGTGGGCTGGCGACATGGGCGAGTACCTCCGCAGGCCGGTCTCGGTGATGGCTAATGCTCCGGGCGGGCTGCGTGGTTACGAGAGCTATGTGCGAGACCCATTCATCGAAAAGGAACTGCTGGTCGAGCGTGGCAAAGAGGGAATGGCGGCCATCGGCAGCCCGGAGAAAGTGACCGAGGCCATCAAGGAACTGGAAGTCAACCACGTCAACAACTTCATTAGCTATCTGGACGCCGGCGGATTGGATTTCGACCAGGTGTCCAACTCCTTGCGCCTGTTTGCCGAGAAAGTGATACCCAACTTCCGCTAACATTCGCCTACAAAGCTATCTCAAATCATTTCTACCAAAGGAAAGATTCACTATGGCTACGTTGGACGTTCTGACTTATGGTTTCGCCCTGACCACCGACCAAGGGTCATTTGGCTACTCGACTAACTCTCTGCTCCGGGTGGGGAGCCACAATATCCTCATTGACACGGGCCCGTCATCGCGCCGCCCGTTCCTGGTCAAGGCTCTGAAAGCCAAAGGTCTGGAGGCCGACGATATCGACATTGTCATCCTGACCCACATGCACTGGGACCATTGTCAGAACACCGACCTTTTCACCAATGCCCGTGTCCTGGTCAACCCGACGGAGATCGATTACGCCCGTAACCCCAACAAATGGGACCTGGCTGTGGCGTCGGGTATGGCCGACATGATGCGCAACATGAAGGTCGACACTGTCTCCGAGGGCGACAAGATCGTTGACGGAGTCTCGATCATCGAGACCCCCGGCCACACCAAGGGCCACATGAGTATCTTGGCCGAGATCAATGGGGAGAATGTGCTACTGGCGGGTGACGCCATGCCCGAGAGCGGCACGGTGGCCCGCGGCCTGCCCTACAACGTGTTCTGGGACGTGGAAGACGCCCAGGAGAGCGTTGAGAAGATGGTGGCGGCCTCTAACGTGTTCTATCCGGGCCACGACCGTCCCTTCCGTGTGGAAGGCGACGAGATCAACTACCTGGAAGGCCCCGAGAACATCCATATCATGGACAGCACCGAGGGTGGCGGAACGGCTTCGCTGACCTTTACCGTCTCCGCGTCCCGCATCGTCAATGTTGACATCGTCCAGAAGTAGCGGGCGTTCGACCTATGCCAAGCACCACGCCCAAAGTTGACCCCGCATTTACCCTAGCCACACATGTCGTTAACACTGGCCTGGCTGATTTACCGGCTCAGACTTTGTCGGCCACACGGCGCGATGTCCTAGACACTTTCGGCGCGATGCTGGGGGGCAGCGGCGCTCCGGGAATCAAGGAACTGGTCGCGGTAACAGGGCGCTGGGGCGGCTTGGAAGAGGCGACTCTGGCCGTTCTCGGCCAGAAGATGCCGGCCCACCACACAGCGCTGGTTAACTCGGCCATGGGCCACGCCCTGGACTTTGACGACACCTACGACAAAGGCGGGCATGTCCATCCCGGCACTTCGGTTTTGGCGGCGAGCTTAGCTGTTGGAGAATCTCTGGGCGGAGTCACCGGAGCACAGTTGATGGTTGCCGTCACCCTAGGGTTAGACGTCTCATGCCGGCTGGGGCTGGCGGCCTACGACGACCGAGGTTGGCACCGCACCGGTAGCTTCGGAATATTTGGGGCTACCGCGGCAGTCGGCAAACTGCTAAGCCTATCCCAAGAACAGATGGTCCATGCCTTTGGTATCGCCTACAGCCAGGCAGCTGGGAACCGGCAATGCATCATCGATGGCGCGCTGACCAAACGCTTCCAGGCAGGCCAGGCGGCCCACGGCGCAGTATTGGCGGTGTTCTTGGCCAAAGAGGGGTTCACCGGAGCGGAAAACGTCTTTGCCGGGCAGTACGGATTCTTTCCCATGTACCAGCCGGACGGCTATGATTTGTCGCTCATCGACCAGGGTTTGGGAGAGGAATTCCTGGGAGACCGGATCAGCCTCAAACCGTATCCTTGTGGCCGTCCCACCCACAGCTATATAGACGCGGCGATCAAACTGCATGGCGAACTCGATCTTGGCAACAAGAGCCTCGAATCCGTTGTAGTCCGGACCGACCCTGAAACCTATTCATCCCGCTACAGCGTCTCCTCGGGCGTAATCTGGCCCCAACAGCAGGTCGAGGCCCAGTTCAGTCTTCCCTATCTGATCGGCTGCGCTTTGGCCCTAGGCGGAGTGGGTATTGACCATATCAACGCCTTTGACGACCCAGCGGTGTTGGCTGCTTCAGCCCTGGTCCAGGCTGAAAGCAAAAACGGCGTCCCCAAGGGTTGGGCCGAGATCGAAGTGGTCTGCGCCGAAGGAATGTCGGCGTCGGTCGAATTGGAGCCGCCGTCAGGCTCCCCAGACAATCCTATGTCAACAGAGCAACTGAAAGACAAATTCCGGGACTGCGCCGCCCACGCTTCATGGTTGATCGCAACGGAGTCGGTCGAGAAGTTGATTTCCTTGATATTGGACTCGGACTCCCTGGCTGATTCGAGAGATTTGGTCCGTCTGTCGACTGTTCGAGCGTAAATCACCCAATAGGAAAGTTTATTTGTCCACTGAAGAAACTATCAAAGACGCGATCGATACCCTTATCCGGGCAAGGCCGGGATTTTGGAGCCGTACCGCTTGCGGGGTCACTCGTTCATTGGGACAGATTCCGGCGTTGTTGGACCGGAACGCCTATTCAGTGGAGACATCCCGCACCCGGATTCTGCTGATCGGTGGGTTGACCGGCTATCAGGCAGACGTGGACATGGCACTGCATGCCCTGGAATTGTTCGCCGGTGGCGGCGACTCTCTGTCACTACGCATCGCCCTCAGCGCCGTGCCTTGCGCTAACCCTGATGGACTGCGTTTGAACTCGGCTCCGGGCAACGGCACGGGAGGAAATCCATCCGGTTTTTACCCTCCCGAAGGTAAATTCTTTTACGACCCAGAAGACCCAGAGAAACGCTACCTGTGGCGTTGGATCTGTTTCCAAGCGCCGGACCTAGTGCTAGAGCTGCAATCCGGCGACTCGCTAAAATGGGAAGCCAATCAGGCCGCTCAATCCCTAGCGCCTGGACTCGCCGCTAAGACTATCTCCGGCGAACAGGGTTTGTTGGCGGCATTGGGCACTGGCCATCCGGACGGCCTAGGTACTATCCCCGGGCTGCGGATGACGGCCACCGACGAACAACTGCCACGGGAGTTGGGTCGATTGTTCAGTATGCTGCGCCAGTTGGATGTTCTGGACCGGTCCGACGCCCGAAAAGCCCTCGATTCCCGCCGAAACCGGCCCAAGATAGAGATCGCGAACGTATTGGCAACGGCTTATGGCCACACCTTTGAACCAGTCGTCTACACCCAGGGGGTACCCATAAGCGGCCGCCTACGACTCACCCAGTTGGAACCAGGCGGCGATGACCCGCTCCCCGGAATCACGAGCCTACTGGAGAGGTTTGCAACTGGTGGTGTGCCCGAAGACCTGGCGCCGTCGGCGTTGGCATCGGTGGTCTGGGCCGATGAACTGGCTGACGCTGCCGGTGAACCGCGCTACAACGAATTGGCCGTTCAGGCAGCCGAACGTTTCGAGTCCAGAGGGCAAGGCAGCGCACCCAAGCCCTGTGACCCAGATTTCCGCACCGAAGACATGTTCATGAGCGGCGCCGTCCTGGGGCGGGCGTTCAAGCTGACTGGGAACACCAAGTACGTTGACCTGTTGGCCAGCTTCATTGTGGACGGTAAGATCCAGCAGAACCATGGACTATTCTGGCATTGCCGCTCAGCAGCCTACTACTGGGGCCGGGGCAACGGATTTGCCGCCATGGGCTTGGCTGAGACCCTGACCTACCTGCCGGAAGACCATGCGCAACGCCCAGTGATCACCAGTATGTACGAGCGTCTAATGGCGTCCCTGCGCCGCTTGCAGCACCCGTCCGGCACACTAAACCAGGTGTTGGACATCCCCGGCTCCTATTTGGAGTTCACTGCAACCTGCATGATGGGTTACGCAATGGCCCGCGGGCTGCGCCTGGGCTTCCTCTCGCCAGATTTTCGTGAATCGGTGGATTTGGCCTGGCAGGCAGTTGCGGAACGGGTTGACGATGTCGGCAATGTCGTGGACGGCTGCGCAAGCACCGGGGTTCAGAACAACGTCCGGGAGTACCTGGACCGCCCCGCCATCTTCGGCTTCGACGACCGCAGCGGCGGAATGGCCCTCTGGTTCGCCGTAGAGATGGAACGCCTCGACCGGGGTATCTGACCTAGCTTACAAGGAGGTGGTCCGTGCCCCAGTTTTTGACCTACAGCTATAACAGCGTGGCGCAAGAGGTTGTCTGCGCGGAAGACGCCATCAGCAACCTGCCCGGAATCCTAGACCGGCTGGAAAGCACTCGGGCGATGGTGGTCTGCGGCCCGTCCATCTTGGAGAAATCCAACGTGATCCAGCGGGTCCAAGACGCCCTTGGAGACCGGTGTGTCGGCCTGTTCTCAGGTGTCGCACCTCACTCGGCGGTCCACACTCTGGACGAGGCAATGCGCCTGGCCAAGGACTCGAAACCCGATGCCTTAGTCAGCGTCGGAGGCGGCAGCACCCACGACACCGCCAAGGGAATTTCCACCTTGCTGGGCGAGGGCGGGAAGATCCACGACCATCAGGTGATTTTCGAGCCGCCGGATAAGATAATTTATCCCACCCTGTCCAGCCACCGGGTGCCGATAGTCGCTGTCTCGACCACCATGGGCGCTGCTGAACTCAGCCGGGGCGCCGGGTTCGCTGACAAAGACCTGGGCCGCAAGGTGTCGGTGTCCGACCCCGGGACCATTCCCCGCTCCATAGTCATTGACGGCCAAGCATTGGCGACCACGCCCATGAGCATCCTCCTGTCCACAGCCATCGGCCAGTTGCGCGTGGCTATCGAGTCGGTCTATTCAGTCAAGCACAACCCGATCTGCGATTCATTGGCCCTGTATGCCATCTCGATGCTGGTGCAAAACCTGCCGGAATGCTCGAAGCTAGAGATGGACTGTCTCCTCAACACCAAGACGGCTGCCGCCATGGCCTCTTTGGGTAGCGTGGGTGGCGGCATCAACACGGCTACGGCCCATCACGTGGGTGGGATCTTTGACGTGCCCCACGGTGAGGCCAATGCAATCATGCTTCCCCACAGCATGAGGTTCAACGCCCAATCCTCTGCTGACCGGCAGGCAATGATCGCCCAAGCCATGGGGGTGGATACTGCTGGGAAGAGCGACTACGAAGCCGCCCTGGCAGCCGCAGATGCCGTCGAAGAATTGCGTGATTCCCTGGGCCTTCCCAACCGGCTACGGGATGTTGGGGTGCCTGAAGAGGGATTGGTGTTGATCGCGGCGGCGACCTTGAAAGACCGGTCCCTCGCCACCAATCCGACCCCGGTCACCGACGCCGGACCGATCATGTCTGTGTTGCGCAGCTCCTGGTAGGGCTGCTATTGGCCTAGGCTAAGAATTCGCGGACCAGCTTCAAGAACGCGTCGGTCTGTTCCATCTCGGGTCGGTGCCCGCAATTGGCGATTATCTCGAGACGGGCGCCTCGGATAGCCTGTTGATAGGCTTCTCCGGCGCTGATCGGTATGACGCCGTCATTCTCGCCCCAGACTAATAGCGTGGGCAGGTCCTTTAGCCGTCCAAGCAGGTGAGGCAGGGCGGGATGGTACATGTAGGGACGCCAGGTTAGGCGGGCGGCCTCTTCTCTAGATGCTTCCCAGATCTCGATCTGATCAGGGTCTGCTTCTTCAGGGTAGGCGGTCTGGTATTCCGGAGTTGAGGCGGTGTCCAAGAAACACTCTTCCATGTACTCCCTCGCCACAATTAAGAACATGTCGAGTATTTCGCCTGTTGGAGGCTTGATTCCAGCGGGCGCAACTAAGACCATCTTGTTGATGGACTGGGGAGACTGGCAGGCCATCTCAGCCGCAAGCCAACCGCCCAGAGACAATCCCAGTATATTCACGCGTCCCAGGTCCAATTCTTCGATGACTCGCAGGTACCAACTGGCCAGTTCTCTCACGCTCATTACCCATTCAAGTTGGTCTGTTACGCCGAATCCAGGGTGGGACGGCATGTGTAGCGTGAAGTCTTCGGATAATACTTCTGCATAGCGTAGAGGGGGCGTCTGGCCGTTTTCGTCGTGTAACACTAATAATGGGTCGCCGGTGCCGCCCTGAATGACATGGAGTTCGGCGCCGGCTACCTGAATAGTTTCCTGTGTCCAAGTTTGGGACCCGGTGGACATTTATTTGCTCCTGTTGCGGGTTACTTGCCTCACAATAAACAAGGCAGTCCTGATTCTGCGTCGTGCCTTGGGGATTGTCAACCCGATACAGGCGTAGCAACTGGATTTTCGAGGCCTAGACAATAAACTTGGAAAAGTCAGGCAATACACGACTGCTCCAGGCTCAAGACTCATCATTTAAAGAGTGGTCAAGCCGTTTGACTACCGAATGGGCGCCTGCTATCATTCGGCAGGTATCCTTGCGACCAGACCATGTTTGTAGTTGCGGATACCGGGAGACTTAACATGAGTAAATACGTTACCGCTAACCTCTGCGTTACCAACCTTAGAAACATCTCCACCTGTCCCCTTTCCTTCTACTAGCTACCCATTCACCAAATTTCCATATACGGGCGCCTTTACCGAGCCTAATCAGGCGATATATTTTCCGGGTTCAGTCCTGACCGATACCGGAATCCATTTCCGCAGCAGTTCATACCTAACGGTTTATATTTCCGCCGCTAGATGATGGCTGTATCTAACCGTTTATATTTCCGCCGTTAGACGATTGCTGTATCTAAATGAGGAAACTATGAATACTCAAGAAATGGGCCATCTTTCTTCCCTTTACGGAGGATATTGGAACCATAACGTTCTCGATTTCTGTTACATGACCAACCGGTACTTCCCGCCAATGCAGATGATTGCTGACATGCAATCCAGATTGCCGGAACTGATCGGCAGTTACCCATCCACCAACTGGTTTCTTTCATCGTTATTAGCTGAACAGGTCGGCGTCAGTGAGCACGAATTAGTTGTCGGTAACGGCGCTAGCGAGCTCATCAATGCGGTTGTCTCGCGGTACGTTCATCGCCTGGCAGTGCCGGTTCCTACGTTTGAGGAATTCGTGAACCGTGCCAAGATTCTTGGCCGGGAAGTCCGTTCTTTCACGCCATCACAACGCTTTGACCTGGATATCGACGAATTTATCGATCACGTGACAAAGACGGACTCAGACTCTGCGCTCCTCATTCGCCCCAACAACCCAACGGGTAGTTATCTCTGTAAGAGTGACTTGGTGTATTTTCTGGACCGAATGAAGGCTCTCAACTTGGTGTTGGTGGACGAATCCTTCTTGGACTTTGTTGACGCTGAGGCTGATTCATCTTCATTGGACCTTATCGGCGAGTATCCAAACCTATTGATCCTGAAGAGCCTATCCAAGAACTGTGGCATTCCGGGCATCAGGCTTGGGTACGCGGCAACCGGTAATGCAGAACGGTTGGCCGATCTGCGCCAGGACGTACCAATTTGGAGTATCAACTCATTCGCCCAATTTTTCCTTGAGGAGATGGGCGGGTACAGTCAGGAATACATTGAATCATGCTTCCAAGTCAGACAAGCGACTAAGAAATTGGTCAAAGGCCTTGAGTCGGTACCCTATCTTCATCCGTACCCCACACAGGGAAACTTTGTCCTCTGCCGGGTCTTATACGGGTTCACCGGAGCGGAGCTAGCCGAACGCCTATTTGAAGACAGCCGAATCTTGATCAACGACTGCGGTTCGAAAGAAGGACTTGAGGGCAATTTCATACGGATCGCCTGCAGGACCGAAACAGACAACGACCGAATAGTGGAATCCCTCATGCGGCTTGCCAAATTCACCCAATCAGACGAAGTCGGAGCCGTAGGTGCGAGGTAACTGATGAAAGGACTGATATTGTCCGCAGGTATGGGCACTCGACTCGATCCGCTAACCCGTACCTGCCCTAAATGTATGGTCCACGTGGCCGGCCGGCCGATGATGGAGTACCAATTGGATGCTCTGAGGAAGGCAGGCGTGGTCGAATGCACGATCGTCGTGGGGTACATGGCCGACGCGGTCCGAGATTATTTCGGCGCCTCCTACCGAGGACTCAACCTGTCCTACGTTGAGAACACGGCCTACGCCGAAACCAACAACCTCTATTCATTCTGGATGGCAAGGGCCGAACTGGACGACGACACTCTGCTTCTGGAAGCGGATTTGGTATTCGATACCCAGTTGGTCAGCCAACTGGTGAGTATGGACGAATCCAATGTGGCCATCGTGGACCTATACCAGCCAAGTATGGACGGCACTGTGATTTTGGCCTCCGGTGATTTTGCCGAGTCGATGGTCCTCAAGTCAGATCAAGGCCGGTGGTTTGACTACCGCACAGCCCTAAAAACTGTGAACATATACCGGCTTTCAAAAGAAACCTTGGCGAACGTTATCCTCCCTGAGATGGAAGCGTTTCTGAACGATGGCCGGACAGGCCAATATTACGAAGCAGTATTCGCTAGCCTGATCGCCTCAGGACGCATGGAGATGGCCGTGCTGAATACAGGAAACAAGAAGTGGGCGGAGATCGATACGCTGGACGACCTCAAAGAGGCGGAAAAGATGTTTGCTTCTGCCCCAGCCGCAATCGGTTAACCGCAGTGGCCGGTGCGGCCTCTGAACATTTGCGGGAGATGTTTTTTACGGGAGATGTTTATTGAGCACGGCGGATGAATGGTCCAAACAGAGCGCGATAGATTATTACGCTCAACATCGCCACGACGTCTCAGACCTCTATCCTTCTGAAAAAGTATTTCTTCCGCGGGTGTTATTCCCAGGCATCAAGGTCCTGGATATAGGTTGTGCCTCGGGCGGGTTCTTCAACATAATGCGTACCTATGAGCCGGCGATCGAATACACTGGGATCGATCTATCGGTGAAAGCCGTGGGAATGGCCCGCGAGAGGTATCCAGAAGCTAAGTTCATCGTCACGGAAGGCTTTGGGTTGCCATTTGAGGACAACACTTTCGATTTGGTCCATTGCACTAGTGTTTTCAACAATGAACCAAATTACCAGGCGATGTTACAAGAGATGTACCGAGTTTCCAGCCGCTTCGTTCTGGTCGATATAAGACTGCTTAAGAACATCGGTAAACAGCAAAACTCAATCTACAATATCCAATTTGAGGGCGGCCGTGTTGAAGCCACGGTTCCGTACGTCGTGAATGATGCAGATGAGGTAGCCAACTTTATCCTCGGGTTAAAGCCCAAGCCCAAGGCGCTGCGCGCGACCGGTTACTTCCACCAAATGGCCAAAGAGGCCGAACATTCGGATTTCGAAGTCTGCATGACCGTATTATTGGTCCAAAAAGGGGACGCCCGGAGCGAGGCGACGGTGATAGACCTGGGTAATCTGCCCATCAAGTTTTCCATTTCCGGCGACTGAGTCGACGCCGGCCTTTGATACGCGCGATATTTGAACCAGAAAGACGGGTATCACCCGCGGCCGATACGGTCAAATGGCCAATTCCAACCTAAGGCCCAAAGTCTCTACAATGTTGGACTTGGCTATCTTCGCAATCTTGCCGATAGTCCTTCTTGGCGGATCGCTCGCTGGCCTGGTTGCCTCAGGAGTTCTCTCTAAAACTGTCAACAGACGGTAAAGGAGCTGTCGAGGCCCTGCTGTTGTGTCCGGAGAGAGTCCTGATCACCGGCAAGGACGGCGTAAAACTGTGGTCTTCTAACGGTTTAGTGACCGTTGTCGTCCCTGCGGGCTCGGTATTTTCTCCAATCACCTCGAATTACCACGAGGCTGGGTTCTCTGGTATGCCGGTTATGCCCCAGGGTTTCACCGGGGCTGGGGGGTGTCTGTAACTTCGTTGGACGCGGGAGGTGACCCAGTCGATCTACAGCAGATGTAGTCCATCACTGTAGCAATCGGGCCTGACGAACTAGCCTTGGCAGAGGCCGATTATTGGCGTTTCGTGATCCATCATTACATGGACCGCTTCCAGAACTGGGAAGCGTTACCCACCCCGGCCGGATCGGCACCGTCTGCCGTGGCGGCCCAGGTTGGCGACCTAAGCCTGTTTGCGCTAGCTGTCGGCCCGCCGTTCTCCACAGAGGCGCCTGCCCCAGAAACGCAAGGGAACAGGTCTCCAGGAGAACGGTAGCCCGGTTTCCGGAACAGGATTTGTGTATTCTTAGCCGCGGTGGGAAAATGGCCAGGCTCGCCATCACCTGTAACAGCCATAGGCGGGCAAAACCAACGATTGAGGAGAAACGACGTGGCGTCAATCAGAGTTAATAAGGCGAAGCAAAAATTGCAGAACGGGGAAATTATCACCGTGGTTTCCGGTCTGCAGAGCAGCGACATTATCGATTTCTTGGGCCCAATGGGCTTCGATGCCGCTTGGATCGAGTGCGAGCACGGATCGATCGACTGGCACGAATTGGGCAATATGACTAGAGCTTGTGATCTCTGGGAGATGGCTTCAGTAACCAGGGTCAATTCCAATGACCCTGGGCTGATTACTCGCACTCTTGACCGGGGCTCATTGGGGATAGTGGTGCCCCACGTGAACACTAAAGAGGCTGCTGAACAGGCAGCCCAATCCACAAAATACTCCCCTTTGGGCTACCGGGGGATGTTTGGCGGGCGGCAATCTTTTGGGGTCGGTGACTACTTCCACCGGGCCAACGATCAAACGATGGTCATCGTGCTGCTCGAAGAGGCTGAGGCCCTCGAGAATTTGGACGAGATACTGACGGTGCCGGACATCGACGTGTTTTTCATAGCGCCGTCCGATCTTTCCCAGACAATGGGCCACATTGGAGATGCCGGCCATCCGGAAGTCTTGAAGGCGATCGACGATGGCATCGCCAAGATCATAGCCGCAGGAAAGGTGGCGGGAACGCTGGTCAACGACGCAAACGTGGAAGAATACGCCCAGAAAGGGATCCAGTTCTTGATGACGCCTTGGAACGCTTGGGTGGCCAGAGGAGCCGCCGCCTTCGTGGAGAAGGCCAACAATGCACGTTAAGCGCAGTTAATCCCTGACTCGAAGCGCCTATTATGCCGGCGGAGAGCCTGTGTCTTTGGGAACAGACTCCCTCTCTGGGGTTTTCAGGGGCATCAGCATCAAAGCGCCGATGACGAACAAGGCCCCGGCGCCTGCTATCAGAACTTGGTATCCAAAATCGTCCGCACGGCCTGGAATTCGGTTTAGGGCATCGATGCCTGGACCAAGCATTTTTGCAATGGCTGCGCCGCCGATGGTCGCCAAGTTGATTATCCCCATGTGTAGGCCGGCCTGGCCTTGTTCTGCGAGTTCGTTGGCCAGAGCCCAATTTGCGCTCAGCAATACACCTATCGACGCGCCGATAACGCTGGCGATGATCAAGACCTGCGTTGAGTCGTCCGCGGTCAGCATCCATAAAGTGCTTAGTGCTGCGCCAATCGCGCCAACCACGACCACCGGCTTTCTGCCCGCCCGGTCCGACACCCACCCTGAGATATGCACGCCAATCGCCAAAGCGCCGGCGATCACCAACGTCATGCGTCCCAAAGCCTCTGCCGGATTGTCTAGACCCACCGAGTCCCTGAGGAAGAAAAGCCCGTAGGTTTGGAATGAGGCTATGGCCGTGATCATGATCAGACGAGAGAGCAGGAATAGGCTTAGTTGGGCACTCATCACCGAACGGAACGACGATTGGATATCAGTCCGCTGAGAGTCTGCGGGCGCCTTTAATTCCCGGCGCGAAACCTGGACTGAAGTGATCGAGATCGCCAGAATCATGAGGAAAGCAAGAATACCCAGAGAGATCCATTCCCAGTCGAGTGACCCGGTATTGCCGATCAAAGCGCCGGTGACCGCGATCATTACCGCTCCGCCGGCGGCGTCGGACATGATCTTCATCGATGATGCCATGCCGATGCGATTCAACGGCACACAGTCCCGGATCAGCGCTAACCCTGGTCCGTATGCGATGTTCACGTTGACCTGAATGAAGATCCAGACAGCGAACAAAACACCGAAGTTGGGAGCTAGTCTGATGCCCACCAACCCAATTGCGGAGAACACGGCGCCTGAGATGATGAACGGGACGCGGCGGCCAAACGCAGACTGAGTGCGGTCGCTGATACGTCCGATGGTTGGCTGGACCATGGCTGCCATGGTCAGACCACTTATGCCCAAGATCGCCAGATAGGTGTTCTTAAACTCGTCCGGTGCTACCGTCAGGACGATCACAGGCAGCACCACAGTGTCCATTGCCAAGATGAACCCGGTGATCCCAAAGCTGAAGGAATTCAGCTTAAGGAGGTCCCATTGGCTCCATTTCTCAACCGATGAACCCTGGGCCATTTTGGCGTCCGCCTGGTTTAAGATCTATTCCTTCGCAGGTCGCATGCCAGTCGCGCGCATCCAATCGTTAGGACAGGCCTGTGCCTCACACCTGATCCGATGATTGACCGAGGTCTATAATATATCAGCTTACGCACCGGAAACCTCGATCGACGGAGCTGGTAGGAATGGTTTCAAACAAATACCAGCTAATATCGATCGTGTGCTAAGGGCGCCACCGATTCAAAAACGGAGGGCGGAACTCAGAAATGAAGATTTGTTCCCTACTCCCCAGCGGGACCGAGATATTGTTTGCCCTAGGGTTGGGCGACCAAGTCGCGGGCGTCTCTGACCTGTGTGACTTTCCAGCAGAGGCCCGGTTCAAGCCAGTGGTCAGCCACAGTAAAGTCGATCCGTCGGTCATGTCTAGCGACGAGGTGGAAGCTGCCATGATCGACATATTGACCCGAGGTGATAATCCCTTTGAGTTGGACCAAGAGTGGCTGGTTCGGGAGTCGCCAGACGTGATCTTGACCCAGGACCTTTGTCACGTCTGCGAAGTGGATGCCGGGCAGGTCACCGGAGTTGTTGCTGGAATGGATGTCCAGCCTGAGATAGTAGTTCTACAGCCGAAGACATTCGAAGGAGTACTGGACTCGTTCTTGCAGATCGGACTCGCCTGCGGCGCTGAAACTGAAGCGAATGAGGCCATTGCCGAAATACGTCAGCGGGTCAGGTCGATCCAAGACAAACTGCCGGCGGCCGCGCATTGGCCACGGGTGTTTTCTATCGAGGGAATCAATCCCTTGGTATTGGGCGGCCACTGGATACCCGATCTTTTGGAACTGGCCGGAGGAAACCAGGATTTGCTCCCCTCCGGCAGCGCCGCTAAACGATTGGAATGGGGCGAGGTCCATGACTATAACCCCGATAAACTGTTCGTAGACCTGTGCTCGTCTGACCTGGCAAGAAATCTTCGTGAAGTCCCGTGGTTGGAGAGCCAAGAAGGTTGGCGGAATATGACGTGTGTCCAGAACGGCGAAGTCTATCTGATCGATCATTCATACTTTAGCCGGCCCGGGCCTAGAACCATTGAAGGCTTGGAGATTCTGGCCCAATTAACGCATCCAGACCTATTTAACGGGTTGGTGCCCAGGAACGCGGTGGTCAAGCTAGATGTTCGGCGTTACGAGGGCCGTCCAGACGGGGAGATCAGCGACGCCTTCGGCCCCTATTACTAAATAGCCAGAACTCAACCAATTTCTGTGGTGGCAGCCGAATATTTGAGCGTATATAATATTGGCGATTGCACCTGTATCACTATTGTGTAGGTATTGTCTTGCTAGATACTTCCGAGTTTAGGGCTGCCCTAGGACTGTTTGCCACCGGCGTGACGGTTATAACGACACTGGATGATGACGGTGAACCCCATTCTATGACGGCGAACGCTTTCTCATCGATATGCCTGGATCCTCCGACCGTCATGGTCTGTATAGCCCACGGGACCAATACCCATGGTTTCATGGAAAAGACAAGCAAGTTCGGAGTGAATATTCTCAGGCAAGAGCAGCAAGAACTGGGTGCGCATTTCGCTAAGAAGCCGGAAGACCGGACCGCCGACGTTGAATTCAATTACTCGAAAGCGGACGACCAGTTGCCGGTGTTGAATGGGTCAATGGTTTTCTTCGGCTGCGAAGTGCTTGGATCCCATGTTTACGGCGACCATACGATATATGTCGGTCTAGTAAAAGAAATGCGCCGGAACGAGTCCGGCGCACCTCTGATGTTCTACAACAGCCGCTGGTACAACCCGGCGGAAGATTAGACTGTAACTTTTACCGACGGCTAGCCATTATTTGAGGCTGGCCATGAAATTTTCGATCTCTTCGTTCACTACTTTGTACTCTTCCATCTGAAAGAAATGTGAACCGCCCGGGATGATTGTCTCCCGAACGTTTTGCATGTGCTCGGTTAGGTAATCGGCGTACTTGACCGGAGTTACCATGTCCTCGCTTCCGCAAAGCACCTGGGTGGGCAAATCGATCTCGCCCAACTGGTCCATCACGTCGAAACCGTCGCAGGCCAGAAGATCGTTCAATTGGACTTCCGGGCCAAGTTCTACAGCTCTTTGCGACAACACCGGTTGCATATCTGGGGCGACTCCTGCGAAAGATTCCATGTAACCAGCCAGCCATTCTGAATTTTCCGGACCCGGTTGGCGGCAGCGTTCCATCTTATCCGGATTCACGTAGGGGCGGGCACCCGTTCCCATGAGAATGATTCCCTTCAGTTCTTCGGGATACCTGAGAGCATATAGGAGCGTAATAGCCCCACCCATACCGTGCCCGCAGAGGACGACATCTTTGTACCGGCGGGCAGTGACGAATCCGCGTACCCACTCAAGGTAACTGTCGATATTGGGGCAGGTCGTGCCGGTGGAGTGTCCTGGAAGATCGATTGCCTTGGAGTTTCGGAAATGCCGGAGCTGGTAGTAGTAGGAGAGACTGGAGCTACCGGCTCCGTGCAAGAAAACGAGTTTCATTTAATCACGCTCTCGGAGTAATGTTACCTATGTAATATTGATAATCAATATCTGGCATTATCAATATTTATATTAATATGCTATCGAAAAAATTGTTTCTGTTCAAGTGTCAACCGTAGCTGAATTTGCCGTCCATGAACCGTCATTGGTCGCAAAAGAGAAGCGCCGTGTTTCCACGGCGCTTCTCTTTCTACCAATATATGAGTCCTGGTCACTCTTCAGACTCCTCTTCGGGTTCAGCGTCGTCTTGACCCTCGTCGGGCTCGTCGACCTGATCGACATCTTCGTTCTCGATTACTTCCTCAGTATCTTTGATCTCTTCGGTGTCTTCAGTTTCAACTTCGGCTTTGCTGGCTTTGGACGCTATGTTCCCAGGTTTGGATGGAGATTTTCCATTGCTTTCTTCGTCAGGAGCGCTCTGAGTGTCCGATTCTTGGAAGCAAGCTATGGAAGCAACGTAGTCATCCGGTTCCCGGTCGCGCCAAACAATCACACCTTGGGTGTTCCGCCCAGTGACCCTGACGTCTTCCAAAGTGATTCGGACCACCTGGGCCTTGGCTGAGATGATAAGAATCAGCTGTCCTGGCCCTTCCGAGACCACCCTGGCAGCCGCCACCTTGCCGGCTTTCTCGGTTGTGCGGAATGTTCGCACGCCCTGGCCGCCCCTCGAATGGCGAGGGTAGCTGGCCAAAGGAGTGCTCTTTCCGTAGCCACCTTGGCTGACGATCAGCAGATGACTGTGAGGTGTCACAGTGCTCATGGCGACGACCTCGTCTTTGTTCAACAACCGAATCCCCCTGACACCCCCAGCGGTCCGGGAGCGGGGAGTCAGCCCGGTGACGGGGAATTTGATCGCCTGACCTTGCTCGGTGATCATGACCACGTCTTTGGCTTCGCCCACTTGGGCTACCGAGACCAACTCATCGCCTTGCTCAAGGTCGAAAACAATCAACCCGGAGGGGCGAATGCGAGTGAGTTCACCAGTTTTAAGAGCTTTGATCTCACCCTTCTTGGTCGCCAACAACAGAGGGTATTCGTCTCTGGGATTGTCAATCAGGAGCATGGCCTGGATCGCCTCTCCCCGGTTCAGGGGGAGCAGGTTGGCCAGCAAAACGCCCCTGCTGGTGCGGGATGAGTCTCCGTGGATCTGGTATGCCTTCAACGGATATACCCTTCCCCGGTTGGTGAAGAAGAACAGGGTGTCGTGGGTGTCCACAACCACCAAGTCCATCACGGCATCGTCTTCTCTAGTACGCATGCCGACGACGCCCTTGCCACCGCGGTGCTGAGTGCGGAAGGTATCGGAAGGCACCCGTTTCACGTAGCCCTTTTGGCTAAGGGTGATGATCGCGTCTTCGTGGGGGATGAACGACTCGTCGGTCTGGTCTGCGAGCTCGGCATCGTGAATCACGGTCCGGCGTGGGTTGTTGAAAGCCTTTTTTAGAGCTTTAGTTTCTGTTTTTATCTCGGCCATGACTAATTCTGGGCTGGCCAGCAAGGCTTCGAGTTCGGTAATTTTAGCGACCAGATCGTCGTGCTCTTTCTCCAACCGTTCGCGCTCCAAAGCGGCCAAACGGCGAAGCTGCATCTCCAAGATGGCCTGGGCTTGGATCTCGCTCAGGTCCAAAGTTGTCATCAGGTTATTCCGGGCTGCTTCCACATCGGCGGAATCCCGGATGATCTGAATGACATCATCCATTCGGTCCAGCGCTAACAGAAGCCCCTGGACTACGTGGTCGCGCTCTTGGGCTTTCTGCAATTGGTATTCAGATCGGCGGCGAATCACTACCTGGCGGTGTTCAATGAACAGGACCAGGCAACGCTTTAGCGGAAGAATCTGAGGTTGGCCGTCAACCAGGGCCAACATTATGGTGTTGAATGACGATCTGAGTGCCGTATGACGGAACAGGTTGTTCATCACCACGTAAGTTTGGGCGTCGCGGCGCAGTTCGATGACGATCCGCATACCGTGGCGGTCGGACTCGTCCCGGATGTCAGATATACCATCCAGTTTCTTCTCTCTGGTAAGGCTCGCAATTTTCTCGACCAGATTTGCCTTGTTAACCTGATAGGGAAGTTCGGTGATGATTATCTGTTCCCGGTCACGGCTGTTAGGGATCTCTTCGATCTCGGTAGTGGCTTCCATGATGATCCGGCCACGCCCAGTGGTGTAGGTGTCGTAGATTCCCATGTGGCCGAGGATATTGGCGCCCGTAGGAAAGTCGGGGCCCTTGATTGACCGCATCAATTGTTCAGTGGAGGCATTTGGGTCATCGATCAGCCTGACGACGGCGTCGCAGACCTCGCCTAGATTGTGGGGAGGTATGTTGGTGGCCATACCCACGGCGATGCCGGATGCTCCATTGATCAGCATGTTGGGCAGTCGTGCCGGAAGAACGGTAGGCTCACCCAGAGAGTCGTCGAAGTTTGGTGTGAAGTTGACGGTGTTCTGATCTATATCCGCAAGCAATTCATCGGCGATGGGGGCCAGCCGGGCTTCGGTGTACCGCATAGCGGCTGGAGGGTCGCCGTCGATGCTGCCGAAGTTGCCTTGCCCTGTGATGAGCGGGTAGCGCATGGAGAAATCTTGGGCCAAACGGACGAGAGCGTCGTACACCGACCCTTCACCATGGGGATGGAACTTGCCCAGCACTTCTCCAGCAATTCTGGCGCTCTTTCTATAGGCGCCGCCGGGGCGAATTCCCATGTCGTGCATCGCGTATAGGATCCGGCGGTGGACCGGTTTTAGTCCGTCGCGCACGTCGGGGAGCGCCCGGGACACGATAACGCTCATCGCATAGGTCAGATACGAAGTGCGCATCTCGTCTTGTATGCGTACAGGGCGTTCTCCCGAGGTAGGTTCTTCGGGGTTAGTTGTGACCATCAGCTAATGCTCCTTGAGAGTCCAATACTTGGAATTAAGAGACTGTATCTTCACGACTCAAACTACTCTTGTAAATTTTAGGAAAACGAATCAGTCAGGCGGCGAATTCGGAGATGAAAGTTTTGGCCCGTTCTTGCAATCCAAGAAACAGGTTATTGAACATTTTGGGGACCTCATCTTGTCTTTCCGGATGACACTGCAGGCCAATCACCCAGCTATGCTCCGGGCTCTCCAACCCTTCGATCAACCCATCCTCCACTTCATATGCAGTTGTCATCAGACGCGGGGCCCGTTGCGCCTCTTTCAGCCCTTGGTGATGCCGGCTGTTCACCTTGAAGAATCCTGCCATTCCAATCACCGGCGCGGCTTTTGCGCCAGGCGCCAGGTATATCGTATGGGAAGCCGACTCCCATTTTCCGTCGACCTTGTGAGCTTTGTGGCCTGGCAAGTCCTGGATCAACTTGCCGCCGAAGAATACGTTCAGCAGTTGCATCCCCCGGCAGATGGTCAACACAGGCATGTCGCGCTCTAACGCGTATTCCAGAACACGTAATTCCAGGTCGTCCAGGGGTCGGTTCAGCGTTAGCCCGGCACTGGCGTCTGGCTCTTCACCATAGAGAACTGGATCAATGTCCGGCCCTCCGCACAGCAAGAGACCGCCAACGTCGCGCATCACTTCTTCTGTGGCCACATCTGAGTGCTCATCCGGGATCACTACGCGTACCGCCGCCCCTGCGGACTTCATCACTTCAACGTATCGGCGTGCGTTTTTGTGACCGGAAGAGGTAACTGCTACAATTGCCATATGACATAACATTGTAACTGAATTGTGCCTGTTGTTACAGTGTTAGCGCGTCGGAATTGAACCGGTTTTCGTGCGTATCGACGCCTGTAAATGTTTGCTCCCACCCGTCCGATTTTGTTAAGCTAGCTTACAGAGACCTCAAGATGGCCCGCATCACTGCTGTGGAACTGGGTCTTGAGCTAGGTCAATGATAATCCGGTAACCTGCCGCAAACCTGGTTTTAATGAGGGTTTAG
>ERZ651768.225-NODE-225-length-41832-cov-4.368339_pt1 | contig 41832 bp, 24 predicted proteins | sample MGYA00514754_ERZ651768 | MGnify/ENA metagenome assembly ERZ651768
CCATCTCACTGCAGTCGGATATCTCGTTTAGAGATGGTTTATGGCATCACATTGCGGTGATCCGTTCAGCGACCGAACTGAGCCTTTGGGTAGATGGAAACCTTCTGGATTCAGAGACATCAGGTGATGTAGATACATCAGTGCGGAGCACTTGGCTTGGCATGCAACCTGACCAGAGTAACCCCTATGCAGGCCTCTTGGACAACATACGTATTTCTGATTTTGCCCGGCACCCAGAAGATTTTCTGATTGGGGGTGGGACAGTGAAATTTTCCGGTATTGGAAATGATCCTGATGGAGTAATTTCCAACTGGACTTGGATATCATCTGAGGATGGTATTTTGGGATATGATGAATTTCTAGAGTTTGCGCTTGACAGTCTCAGCTTGGGCAGTCACTCAATCACTCTCCAGGTTGTAGACGATAACGGTAGTGCTACCCAGTCAAGTACCGGCTTGTCCGTTAAGCGGCGGCCTGGAGCGGTAATTGTCAATCCACCCTCTTTAGTGCACGAGGGAGATATCGTTACATTACAGAGCGAGGCGACCGGTGACATCATTTCCTGGGAGTGGTGGTCTGACAGGGCTGGTCTTCTCGGTGATGAAGAAACAATCCAGATTTCCACTCTGGTGAACGGCACTCACAACATCACGTTACGGCTACAGGATTCCAATAGTCTCTGGAGCGGGAACAATACAATCAGTCTCTATGTAAACGGACGGCCAAGGATATCAGACCCATCTATTAGTTCGTCATTAGTTGTGCGTGGCGGCAGCATATCCCTTAGCGCATCCGTAATGGATGATTCAGATTCGGGTGAAGCCCTGTCCTTCAATGCAACTTACCGTCTATCAGGTGACGTTGTCTGGGAAACTTCCTACCTTTCTGGTGCGGTCTGGGATTCCGGACAAGTCAGCTTCAGCTTCGATCCAGATTTCAACGCTTCACTTGGCCAGTACGAATTCCGTGTCGAAGCCGAGGACAGCCATAGTGGCCGCTCGGACTGGATAATGTTCCCTGTAAATGTTGAAATAGTCAACATTCCACCAGAAGTAAGTACTACACTGGTTCCTGATGCAGTAGTAAGTGCCGACGATGGTATGCTCGAGTTTGGGGCATTCTTTGACGACACCGACGGCACTGTGCAGCAGGTCGAGTGGTCATCCAGCATTGACGGTGTACTATCGAATGATGCCAACTTCTCGATAAGCTCCAGCAGTCTCAGTGCGGGCAACCACACTATCACACTAAGCGTTCAGGACAACGACGGCACCTGGAGCGAAACATCATTCACGGTTGAGGTGCAGCCCACTGCAGCAATAGATGAACCATTCTTCAGCGCCATCACCAACGATCCCAGTTTTCTGATTATCGCCGCAGCGCTGCTCCTTGGGGCGCTGTTCATTGGTGGCGGGTTAATGTTCCGCTCGCGCGAACCAAAGGTAATCCCAATAGTCAGCGACGAGACAGAGGAGGAGCAGCCGCAGCGCATTGTCGAAAACTGGTTGCCACCCGAAGGACTCGAAGGATACGAGCAGTTGGTTGCTGAATACATGGCGCGCCGACGCGAGGCTTATCTGGCCGCGCCAACCAACGAAAAACAGCTGGACTATCTGCACAACAATCGAGAGCGATTTGCGATTTCATCTTATTTCGAGGTCCCTGTCGATCCAGCACACCTGTTGCGCGACTGGGCGTTGCCGGAGAACTTGCGCGGCAATGTACACCACGATGCCGTCCGCAGTGAAATTGTGGAGCGAGTTCTGGGAGGACCACCCGACCGTAATTACGTCATTATCGGCGAGCCCGGCGTAGGCAAGACGGTGCTACTGTTCGAGTTGTTTGACCGATTGATGGACCGGATTCCGGTCGGCCGAATCTCGACTACGACGCTCGGCACGGCGCACGAGAAATTTGGTGTGCGCCTGTTCTACGATGATATTCAGGAAAATGCCGAGCTGGTACAGGCGCTGACAGACCGGCAGATTGGCGGAGTAATCTTGAGCGCACGTGAGGCAGACTGGGCCTCGCTGCCGGCCGAATTCCAGAGGAAGTTTGACCGACTGACGGTTCCACTCTTTTCAGAGAGCGAGATGAAGCTGCTCAGTCGCAAGATGCTCGGCTTCTCGGGTTTAGGTTACGACGAGGAGGCGATTGAGGCACTGGTCCAGTATGCCGAAGGTTCTCCAATCTATGTCTGGTCGATGATTCGTGAGATGCTGCACCGCGGAATGCGCGCGCTCACTGCCAGCTATATTCAGGAAAACGCCATCCGTGGAATGACTAATTATGTTTCGTTACTGCTTCAGAGATTGCTCAAGGATGGTGAGGAGTACCGACCAGGTGGATTGCACGCATTGACTTCGCTGGTTTTCCTTGCTGAGACCATGGAAGAGCGTTTCTGCCACGACCTGTTTTACGATGCGGCGGTCGAGAGCCTCTCCACCCATACGCAGGAACAGTTGAATGATCCACTCGACCGGGGGACCTTCACCCGCGCACTGGCATACTTACCAGGTGACGGCAACGTCATTCAGTTCCCGCACGACACTTGGGTCGACGTTATCCTGGGCCACGGAGAGCTGAACCCCTTCCGTACCGAATTGCGTGCTATTTTCCGGCAATTTGTCGACAGTGGACTGTTCGAAAAAGTCAAGCGCGAAGTAGTTCCCGAAGTATGGAAGACTATTGCTAGGCGCTACCACCGCAGCCCGTCGCGACAGAAGACATCTTTCCTAGCTCTGGCAGACACTCTGCTCCGCAATTTCCAAGTGAGCGAACTGAAGGAGTTGGAGGTTGACATCGAACTGATTCGAGAGGTGGCTTCCACATATTCACACCTGCCGACCGCAGCTTCTCTAGTTTCGCGTATCCAGTCGGCCGAACCACAGCAGGTAACCAAGATAATCAACATTCAGGACTCAGTTTCCCCGGCAGGTGGCGGCCATCCACCTTACCGGATTGAAGAACTTTACTTGCTTTACAACGATGGGAGGCTCATCGCTGGGCAATCCCTTGAGGAGTCGTCTATTGACAAGGATATCATGGGTAGTATGCTTACTGCCATCAACGACTTCGTCCAGGATTCGTTCCAGGCTGCGGGGGAATTGGGTTCAATCGACTACGGCGATAACTGCATTTTGCTTGAGCGTGGCCAGCATACAGTGCTGGCTGTAGTAATCTACGGCGAGGAGACTCGTGACCTGCGCTCGCAGGTGGCTAACGCTCTGCGGCAGGTGGAGACCCGCTTCAGCAGCGAGATTGCAAGTTGGGACGGTGACGTTGACCTGCTCTCGGGAACTAACGAAATCCTGCAGCCCTTGCTCGATGGGACCCGCGAAGTCAGCCGCGAAATGATTGATGATTACCTTTCGCTACAGAAAGTTGGCCTGCGTGCCAGCTGGGACCATGTTGCGGGTCACGTGCGTGCCCAGGTCGCTGTGCGTAACTACGATTCACACTCCCTCAGTCAAGTTCATCTCAAGATAGAGTGCACTGCATCAGTTCTTGAACTGGTTGCCACGCAACCCGAAGCCGAGCAGACTGGCAGTGGAGTGCGTCTTGGTGAAATAGATGCGCACGGCAGTCGTGAATTGACGCTATACTTCAAGCCTAAAGGAGCAGACTCGGCCTCCCTGGCTCTTCGGCTTGACTATCGCGATAGTGAGGGCCGTACGGCCGGCGTGACGACAACGGTATTCGCCGGCGCCGAGGTATTCCGTGAGGATGACCCGCCGAATGGAAAGGCGTTGCAGAAATTCTTGAAAGATAGTGGCCAGCGGCCTTCTGCAAAACCTCCAGCGGCTGAATCTCCCGGTGATAAAGAGGAAGAGGTAGAGGAAGCTATCGAAGCGATTGCAACTGCGCCAGTAGAGGAGGTGGTTGAAGTGACACAAACAGAGCAAGTTCCGGTTGCCGAAGTTGAGGTTGTGGTTGAGCCGGAAGTAATCGCGGAACTAGAACCAGAACCAGAACCAGAGCTAGAGTCTGAACCAGAGCCAGAACCTGAAGCAGAACTTGAAGCAGAGTCAGAACCAGAAGCAGAGCCGGAACCAGAAGCAGAGCCAGTCGATCTCGGAGAATCAGGAATGGATGACCTCCTTGCTAAACTCCGTGAACTTGGTCCTGAACCTGTAGAGGAACCTACTGCTGTTGATTCTTCCGAAGATACATATAAAAAGCCAGAAGACAAAATTCCAGAGACAAAACCAGAGCCCAAGAAGAAGCAAGAAAAGTCCGGCAGCAATGATGACGATGAGTCTGATTTGATGGATGATCTTCTAGCTAAACTGAAGGAACTAGACGATTAAATCAGGTAAATTGGTGCGGGCGCCGGAATTTGAATCCGAGTTCTCAGCTTGGCAAGCTGAAGTGATACCAGGCTACACCACGCCCGCACGGCCCGCGCCACACCCACCGGGATAAAAAGGCTGCCCAAGCCGCTTTAGTCCGGGGCTTGGTGGCGCGGCGATGTCATCGTCGGAAGAAGATGTTACAGCCGTCGCTGGAGATGCTGATAATGACGCTACCAGTCCACCTGCCGGGAGCTGGAGTAGCCACCGCTGGCCGTTGCTTGGACTGGCAGGCTGTTTCGTTGTGGCTCAGCTGCTGGCGATGGCTCTGGTGCCGAGTTTCGATGCAGCTGAGATGCAGGCCTTCGAGGACCCCGAAGACCCGGTCAATTCTGGCATCTATTTCGTGCTGATTCTCGCCTTCACTGCCTTTGTTCTATGGCTTGCACGGCGAGGGTTGCAGAATTTGCTACAACTGATTTTCATGGGTGCGATAGGAATGACGTTTGTCTATGTCGGGTACCCGTTGTTCCTCGTCCTTGGATTTACTCCAGCCGGCGCTTGGCTTGGTGGTGCAGCGATTGCGGTTCAGCTTACTTTCCTACTGCTCACATTTCCCGAGTGGTATGTTATCAACATTTGCGGTGTTCTGATTTCGGCCGGCGCGGCCGCCATTTTCGGTATCTCATTCGGACTGGTGCCGGCGTTGCTGCTACTGGTCGGGCTGGCGCTATACGATGCATGGGCCGTCTACAGCACCGGCCATATGGTCGATCTAGCTGACACGGTGATGGAACTGAAACTTCCCATCTTGCTAGTGATGCCTAAGCAGCGCGGGTACTCGTTTCTGAAACAACGCAGCCTACAGGCCCAGATTGAAACTGGCGAAGAACGTGAGGCAATGTTCATGGGTCTGGGCGACATCGTGATTCCTGGAGTGCTGTCCGTTTCCGCCAAAGCATCTCTCGGCTGGGGCGTTGGTCTGGGGGCGATGTTTGGGGGGCTGGCTGGCTTCGCGATTCTCATGCATTTCGTGCTCGGTGGCCGCCCACAGGCAGGACTGCCGCTTCTCAATGGTGGCGCCATTCTTGGCTGGGCATTCACCGCTATCCTTCTGACGGGCAGTCTGGGGCTGTAGCATGGTGGCGGTCCCGGTCCCGGGCGAGCCCGCGTTGCACCTGCCTGACGAACGAGCACTTGTCGTTGCAGATTTGCATTATGGAGTTGAGGCGGAGCTGTTGCGTGGCGGCGTTTGGGTTCCGAACCGCGCGCGCCAGCGAACTGAGAGATTGCTGACGCTAGTTTCACAGGTAGGCGCAGAACGACTGTTGCTGTTGGGTGACGTGAAGCATCAGGTGCCGCATTCGAGTTACCAGCAGAAGCGCGACTTGCAGAGGATGTTCACCGCTTTGCAGGCGGCAGTACGGGTCGAGGTAGTCCCAGGAAATCACGATGGCGGTTTGCGCGAACTAGCACCTGGCAGCGTCCGTTTCCACCCAGTTAAGGGCGTTGTAGTAGGTAATATCGGACTACATCACGGCCATGCTTGGCCCGCGCCCGATGTTATGGCATGCGGGCAGGTCGTGATGGGACATAACCACCCTGTCATCGCTTTCCGAGACCGTGTCGAGAAACTGCATACTGCAGCCTGTTGGCTGCGCGTGCCGCTGGTAGCGGGTGAACGCTACGAGGATGTGGGCGATGAATTGGTTATCATGCCTGCTTTTGGCGAACTGGCAGGCCGCACGATGAACCGCGAACCACTGCGCGGTACAGGTCCGCTTCTACGCAACGGCTACGCTGATCTTGAGGCGGCGAGGGTTGAGTCGCTCGATGGGCTCGATTTCGGCGAGTTGCGATATTTGATGGACTTGAGGCTGGAGCGATGAAGCTTGACCAGCGGCTGCGAAAAGCCCTGGAGAGTCGCGGGCTGGCAGAGCCGACGCCGGCGCAAGTGGTGGCGTGGCCTCACATCGCTGCCGGAAAGCACACACTACTGATAGCCCCGACGGGTGTCGGCAAGACCGAGGCAGCCATCGTGCCGCTGCTCGACAGTTTGCTGCGCGAGCCGGCACAGCCGATTGCATTGCTCTACATCACCCCGCTGCGATCACTTAACCGCGATATGTTGCGTCGGCTCCAGGGCTTCGGCGAGGAACTGGAACTACCGGTCGCAGTGCGGCACGGTGATACTTCACAGAAGGAACGCAATCGGCAGTCACACCACCCCCCGCAGTTGCTGGTGACAACGCCTGAAACGCTGCAGATAATGCTTTCAGGCAAGCGGCTGCGTACTCATCTTGCACAGGTGCGCGCCGTCGTGGTGGACGAGGTACACGAGCTGGCATCGAGCGAGCGCGGTGCGCAGCTCTCGCTGGCGCTCGAGCGGCTGGCACTGCTGGCGGGCGAATTCCAGCGCATCGGCCTGAGCGCGACTGTCGGTACCCCTGACGATGTGGCTGGCTTCCTGGGCGGTGACCGGGAGGTCGAAATTATCGCGCCCGAGATTGACCGTTTGATGGACCTGCAGGTAGTTGCGCCGCAGCCCATCGAGGAAGATGAGGCGCTCTCGGCGGAGCTCTACTGGGAGCCACAGCAGATTGCGGCGCTACGTTACTGCTCAGAAGCTGCCAAAGGAAGGCCAACTCTGCTTTTTGTCAATACGCGCGACACAGTTGAGGCACTGGGTGTCCGCTGGCGCATGTGGCAGCCTGACGCCCCGATAGCTGTGCACCATGGCTCGCTTTCGCGTGATGTGCGTATCGAGGCCGAAGAAGGATACCGCACTGGCGACATCTGCACACTCATCTGCACATCATCACTTGAGCTGGGTATCGACGTCGGCAATACTGAGTTGGTATTGCAGTATAACTCTCCTCGTGACCCGTCTCGGCTGAGCCAACGACTTGGCCGCTCCGGGCATCGCTTGCGCGCAACCGCCATCGGCCGTATCGTTGCCAGCGAACCGGTCGAGCTGCTCGAGGCTGCGGTAGTCGCACGGCGCACACTGGCAGGTGAGCTGGAGCCATCGCGTATTCGTGCAGCACCGCTTGCCGTCTTGGCCAACCAGATCGTTGCATGGACGGTCTGCGACAAGCTGGTAGATCGCAAGGTGATATTCACCGCCGCCCAGCGGGCGTGGCCGTTCCGCAACCTCCAAAGCCAGCAGTTGGACGACCTGCTTACACTGCTTGACCAGCTGCACCAGGCACGACCTGTGGAGCGCAATGTACGCCAGGGCCCGCGCGCTCTCAAGTACTTCCACGGTAACCTGTCGCTCATCCCTGACGAGGCGACGATGTCGGTGCGCGACATTTCCACGCGGCGGCTCATCGGACGACTCGATGAGCGTTTCATTCTCGACTTGGAGCCAGGAGAGCGCATTATCTTTCGCGGTGCAGCTTGGGAAGTGCTGGAAATAGAGGATGAAGTTGCGGTGGCCCCGGCGCCAGCGCTGGGGGAGTTGCCGCGCTGGATTGGCGAAGATATCCCAGTGCCGCAGTCGGTTGCCTGCGAGGTAGTGCGGCGCTTGGAGGCGGGCGATTGGAAGGGTCTACCGCTCGTACCGGAGGCGTGTAATAGCCTCGAAGAATTCAGAACATCTATATTTAAAGCAGGTGAAGGGCCAGCAGCCGACCGCATAACTCTTGAGAGACATGAGCGGCTGCTAGTGCTATCGCACGCCGGCGGAACGCGACTCAATCGCACGCTGGGGATGTTGCTGGCGTCGTTGCTAGGCTCCCGGGCAGGCGAGGCATGCGGTTTCCAGAGTGATCCCTACCGTATAATTCTGGACCTACCGGCACGGTTGCGGGCGAGGGATGTAGAGGAGACCATCAGCGCACTGCGTCCGGGGCTAGGGAAGCTGTTGCGACTCGCTGTGCGAAGCTCCCCGGCACTGGGGCCACAGCTACTGCATGTCGCGCGTAAGATGGGAGCCATTACTCCCGGCGCTGATGTAGGACGCTTCGGACTGCGACGACTGCTGGCCGCCTATGGAGATACGCCACTCTACAGCGAGGCAGTTGAGCGGCTGTTGTTCCATCAGCTTGATGAGGATGGGCTCGAGGCACTGGTCAAATCGATGGAGACAGGCGAACTCGAAATTGTTCCATCTGCTGCGACGCCTTTTGGCGCGGGCGCGCTGGAGCCGTATCGTGACTTCCTGAAGCCTCGTCCTGGCAGTGCCATCTTGGCTGCGGTCGAGCGACGTTTGCGTCGCACCATACTACGGCTCGTATGTTTGGCATGCGAAAACTCCCGCCGTCGTCACAGCGGTGAGATTTCTGCGCGCGACTTATGCTGCCCAAAGTGTAGTGGTCAGATGATCGCTCTACTCCATCCGCTCGAGGCGGAGCGTGGCGTCCCGACGCGCCAGCGTGAGCGGGCCGCATCGTTGGCGCGCACGCACGGTCCACGTGCGGCGCTGGTACTGGCAGGTCGTGGAGTTGGTCCCGCAACAGCAGGCCGTATCCTACGGCGACAGCTGCCTGATGACCAGCTGGTACAGGCGGTGATGGAGGCTGAAATCACATACGCCCGTACGCGCCGTTTCTGGGATTGAAGCTAAAACCGACCGCCGTCTACGCCGCCATGGGACAGCGTCGCTGGCTGCAGGCATGGCTGGCGCTGTTGCTGGTACTGTTCCTGCTCTCTGTCGGTTGGCGTAACCTGCCCGAGGAGCAGTCACAAGCACGCTACGAGGAGCCACTCTACGAATACACGCACGATGGAGGACCGGCGTCTATTACGGGCGGCCACGTATACCGCGGCAGCGACGTACCGTCGCTCGTCGGCAGGTATGTCTTCGGAGACTTCACCCTTGGCAGTATCTGGGCGCTTGACCGCACCGACAACGCTTCGGAAGTCGAACTTCTCGTTGATTCGTTGGAAGATCCGGGGTGGGAGGCACGACTCTCCGCCAGCACGTTCGGTGTCGATGACGCCGGCGAGCTGTATGTGGCAGATTGGAGTGGTACCATCTGGCGCTTTACCGAGGCTAGCGGAAGCGTGGTGCTGGTGGATGCGTTCCCGGGGCTACAGTTCGAGCACCCAGTTGGTATTGTGGCCACGGGCGACGACCGTATCTGCGTCGTTGAGCAGCCTGGTCGGATAATCTGTCTGCAGTCTGGCAACCCCACAGTCCTGCTGAACATAACTGGTGTGGTCAATGACGCTGACTGGGAACAGGGACTCCTAGGTTTGGCATTCCATCCTATGTTCACGGAGACCGGTCGTTTCTTTGTCACTTACACCACGTATGACGACGGCACGTTGCGGCTGGCGGAGTTTAACGCGACCGTCAATGGGACTGGCTTCCGTGACCACGCAGATACCGACAGCGAGCGAATACTGCTCGAGGTGGCGCAGCCCTACCGTAACCACAATGGAGGTCACCTGGAATTTGGCCCCGACGGCTATCTTTGGCTGGGGCTGGGTGACGGTGGCAAGTACAGCGACGCCTTCGGTAACGCACAAAATTTAGAGACGCTGAAAGGGTCGCTTTTGCGACTCAACATTGACGAGGGAGACCCATACAGTATCCCGCTTGACAATCCATTCTCTGACGGCGGCGGCCGCGCTGAAATTTGGGCCTACGGCTTCCGCAACCCCTGGAAGTTCAGTTTCGACCGGGAGACAGGCGAACTCTGGCTGGGAGATGTAGGACAGGATGAGTGGGAGGAGATCAATATTGTCGAGCGCGGCGGCAATTACGGTTGGGCTTACTACGAGGGTAATCACTGCTACGAATCACCCTTCGAATTCTACGATGGTTGGGACTGCTCCGGGCTTGACCCGCTGGCAGAAGGTGCCTGGCTTTGGGAACGTGTGTTCCTCAACCCTCTGGCGCTATTGTTGCTTGGTGCGAGCTTACTCGTGGCGTGGCGGCTAGGGCGGCCCTAGCGGGCGTGCCTACTCCAGCCCCAGTTCGCGTCGATCGACGATGACGTAGTTTTTGCGCTGCAGGTTGGTCAGGTAACCGTACCAGTAGACTAGCATACCGTGGCCGTACAGTTCGACATATTGGGAGACCTGCCCACGGTGATTCTTGCGGTGAATGTAGTCGTCGCCGAAGCTTGCCTTGGATTCGACCCAGTGGTATTCGTCGCCATGCCATACCAGGGGCTGCAACAGCAGAAAGTCAGGCGTCTTGCCCTCGACCGTTCCATGCCGCAGGTCGTTCTCGGTGAAGTATTCCAGCTCCTGCGCGTCGAGCCATATTGCTAGCCGGTCCTCGCGGCGGTTGCCCTCGGCCGCTTGTTTGTTGTGCGAGATGGGAGTATAGAGCTCATCGCGCGAGAGCACTTCCTCCAGTTCCTTCCGCAGCCGCGCGTCCTTGATATTTTTTGGATTCTTCAGCAGTTCCTTGGTGCGCTTCTTGGAATTGCGCATCTCCTGCAGCAGGAAGTTAGACAGCAGCACTGGCGGAAAGTCCAGCTCTAGTGCCAAGTCGCCAATGGATACACCATTCTTCCAGCTCTTCAGATGCTGCCGCGAGCGGTCCTTGATGCGATAGTGGTTCTTGATTGACTTGCGCTGCAGGAACTGGGAGCGAATAGCTCTGACGGCATCGTAGGGCTGCTTGAATTTTCCTGCAACCTCTTCTACGCCGGTATGGACACCGTAGCCGCGGTGGCGGTCCAACTCCCTAATTATTTCCCGGTAAACCTTCTCTTCCACGGCGGGGCAGGGTGGGTCGCTAAAAAGGCAGGGGCACTAGCACACTATGGAGCGGCTGACGCAGTTGCGCGAGGCGATGGCAACGGCGAATCTTGAGTTGCTAGCACTGGTCCCCGGGCCTAATTTCCTGCACCTTACAGGGCTGCAGTTCCACCTCAGCGAGCGTCCTATAATCCTGCTGATTCCTCGCCATAGACGGCCTGTACTGGTGCTGCCAGAACTGGAACGGTCCCGTGCCGTCAGCCTGGAATGTGACCTGTTCGCCTACGGCGACGGTGACGGCCCTACAGCTGCGTTCGCAGCCGCTGCAGGTACGCTGCCGGCCGGCCGACTGGGCGTCGAAGGAAGGGCAATGCGCTTCATGGAGCTGGAGCTGCTAGCACAGGCGGGTATCAGTAACGAGCGAATTGACGCTACAGCGGTTCTGGCACAGCTGCGGATGTGTAAGTCATCGCAGGAATTGGAGTACATGGAGAGCGCGGTCGCTATAGCTGAGAGTGCCTTTCGGGAGATTCAGCCTTCTATCACCATCGGCATGCGCGAGCGGGAGCTGGCGACAGCACTAGTGCAGGCACTGCATAGTGCCGGTTCCGAACCGGCGCTTCCCTTCATCCCTATCGTTGCTACTGGTCCGAACGGGGCGGACCCGCACCACTTTCCGGGCGACCGCCGACTGGCGCTGGGCGACTTGCTGATTATTGACTGGGGTGCCAGCCACCACGGCTATTTTTCAGATATCACACGCACCTTTGTAGTCGCAGCCGAGCCGACGCAGGAGCAACTCGCTGCACATTTAGCGGTGCGCGATGCCGCTCGGGCGGCACGAATGGCTGCAGCCCCAGGTGTTCTGGCAGGTGATGTGGACGCGGCGGCACGCGATAGCCTTTCCCAAGCCGGTTTTGGTGAGTTTTTCGTTCACCGTACAGGCCATGGGTTAGGATTGGAAGTTCACGAAGAACCATATATAAGTCAGGGCGCGACCGTTAAACTTGAGCAAGGGATGGTATTCACAGTCGAGCCGGGCATCTATATTCCACCGCTGGGCGGGGTGCGCATCGAAGACGACCTACAGGTCACTACGAACGGCAGCCACAGTTTAACCAGCCTGCCGCGAGACCTGTTGGTCATCGGTTAGTTATATCTACTAACCCCCGGCGTAGCCGGGGATGGCCGAGTCGGGTGGTCGGCGCTATGTTGTGCTGGCAGTGGTAATCATGCTACTTGCAGCACTCCCATTCTCACCGCTAGTCGACTTCGAGAGTTCGCGCCATATCGACCCTGAGACTGCTGGAGTTGACCAGCATTTGCCGACCCGAGATAGCGATCACGATGGGATGCCCGATGGCTGGGAGCTGCTCTACGGCTTGAACCCTTTTGACGCTGCTGACGCCGCCTGGGACTCTGACCAGGACGGTTTTGACCTGAACCGCAACGGTGTGCTCGAGAGTTTCGAGAACTTCACCAACCTGATGGAGTATCAGCAGGAGGAACTGCTCGGCAATTCAACCGACCCACTCAACCGTGACAGTGATGGGGATGGTATGGATGATGGCTGGGAGGTGTTCTACACCCTCAACCCGGTGCTGGAGGACGACGCCGCGCTGGACTTGGATGCCGACGGCCACGATTTCAATCGCGATGGCTCAATTTCGAAGGACGAGCGGTTCACCAACCTGCAAGAGTTCCTCTACCAGACTAATCCTTGGGTGGATGACACCGACGCGGATGGGATGCCCGATGGCTGGGAGGCGTACCACGACCTAGACCCGCTCAGTAGTGCCGACGCTTGGATGGATTACGACCAAGATGGTTGGGATGTCAATTTCAATGGCGAACTGGACTTCGGTGAGTACTACACAAATCTGGGAGAATACCTGAACGACACCTTGCCACGCGAGCCGGACAGCGATGGCGATAGTATGTGGGACGGTTGGGAGGTGCTCTACGGTATGAAGCCACTTGATGCGAGTGACAATTACGGTGATCTGGAGGGTGACCAGCTTTACAACCTTTACGAGTACAACAATTCGCTGGTCACTTCCGATTGGTGGGACGTGGATGGGATACTCTCGACCCGCCCTGACCTGCACGACACTGATGGCGATGGGTTGGACGACAACACCGAGCTGTATGACTCGTGTTGTTTGACTGATCCTACCTACAATGACACAGATTTTGACGGGATGCCGGACGGCTGGGAAGTATTGTACGGGCTAAACCCGCGCGACGCATCTGACGCGCACGGCGACCTGGACAGCGATGGCCACGACTACGATCGGATGCTTGGTATCACTCCGAATGAGTATTTCACCAATCTGCAGGAGTACCTTGGTAATACCGACCCGACCGACAACGACAGTGATGATGACGGGATGTTTGACGGCTGGGAAACTACTTTCGGCCTGGACCCACTCGACCCAGCCGACGCGCAGCTCGACCCGGACGAGGACGGGTGGGACTTCAACCGTGACGGCACCGTCGTGTTGTCCGAGCAGTTTGTCAACTTGGAAGAGTACCGTAATGATACTCGCCCTGACCTCAATGATACTGATGATGATAGCATGTGGGACGGATGGGAAGTCCACTGGGCGCTGAATCCACTGGACCCCTGGGATGCTGGCGTAGATTTGGAGCCGGATGGCCACGACGTGGACTGGGACACCAACCTGACGCCAGCGGAGCAGCACACCAACGCGCTGGAGTTTGCGGCTGACACCGAGCCGCGCAATAGCGATACTGACGGTGACGGGCTGCCCGATGGCTGGGAGTGGCTCTACGGCCTCGACCCCAATGACGCCAGTGATGCCACTAATGACACTGATGCAGACCAGCTCACTAACCTGCAGGAGTACAACAACAGCGCTGCTGGTGAGTATCTGCAGGCAGACCTAATTAATTCGACCGACCCGAGGCTGAACGATACCGACGGTGACGGGCTGCTCGACGGGCCGGAAATCACACTGCACGGCACCGACCCCACCGTCGTCGACACCGATGGTGACGGAATGCCGGACGGCTGGGAAGTCCAATACGGGTTGAATCCACTCGACCATTCAGATGCAGGGATAGATAGTGACACGGACGGCTTTGACGCAAACTGGAACGGAAGCCTCGAGCTTACCGAGATCTATACTAACTTGATGGAGTATCTGAATGGCACCGACCCCACTGACGGCGATAGCGACTCCGACGGGATGGCCGATGGCTGGGAAGTGTATTACGGACTCCAGCCACTCAACATGAGTGATGCATTCATAGACAGTGACCATGACGGACTACTGAACCTTTACGAGTTCAACAACTCGCTGGCCGATGGGTTTGATGAGCAGGTATACCAGCCTCCCGATCACATTCTGGGCTCAAATCCGTGGCTGCTCGACACCGACGGCGACCTGATTCCTGATGGTGAGGAAGTTTACGAGGGCGAGGACAGCTACGTCACCGACCCGTCTAACCCCGACTCGGACGGCGATGGAATGCCGGACGGCTGGGAGCTGCTCTATGGGCTCGACCCGTTCGATGACAGTGACGCCGACGAGGACCCAGATGACGACGGCTGGGACTTTGACCGTAATGGCACCCTCGAGTCCCGTGAGCGGTTCACCAACTTGCGAGAGTATCTCAATGGCACCGACCCGTACGATAACGATACTGACGATGACGGGATGCCTGACGGCTGGGAGGCGTGGTACGGTCTTGATCCGGCCGACGCGGCCGACGCGGCGTGGGACACTGATAGCGACGGTTACGATGCCAACCGTGATGGGGAGACCTCGCCCGAAGAAAAATTCACCAACTTGGAGGAGTTCCTTAACAATACCAACCCGGCGCAGTCTGATAGCGATGGTGACAACTGCACCGACGGTTGGGAAATTTATTGGGATGAGCACAAGAACGCCACTGAAACGCGCGGCTTCGACCCGCTCAATGCCTCTGATGGCGGTCTCGACTATGACAATGACGGCTGGGAGGATTGGCAGGGCAACTGGCACTATTTCCCCAACTGGCGAGAGGAGGAGGCAAACACTAACCCTTGGGACCCTGACAGCGATGATGACGAAATAAGCGATGGCTACGAGGCAGACCATTGATGCAAAAAGCCGTCCCAAAACCTATATGTAGCGAAACCCGCCGTCGGAACGCGCAGGTGCGCGTAATGGGCGGTCAACAATGGCAGAGTTTGCTGATGGTACTGCTGATGCTATTCACGCCGCTAGCCGCGCTGCCCGTCTTTGGGTCAGACCCTAATGAGCCAGACGGTGACAAGGATGACGATAACGACGGCTATGACGCCAACCGCGACGGAGAGATTTCACAGGAAGAGAGGTACACCAACCTCGAGGAGTACTACAATAATACAGACTCCCAGGACCCCGACACCGATGGTGGTGGCGCTTGGGACGGCTGGGAAATTTATTACGGTTTCAACCCCCGCAGCGCATCTGATGACCAGGCTGACAACGATAGTGACGGGTTGGTGAATGAGTGGGAGTTCCTGTGGGATATTGACCCCTATGTGGCGGATAGTGACCAGGACGGTATGCCTGATGGCTGGGAACACAATTATTCATTCCCTGCCGGCGGTTGCGGCCTCGACCCATCCGATTTCAGCGACCAGCATGGCGATGCTGACGACGACGGCTCTGACAACTTGCGTGAGTACAACGAAGATACAGATCCCTGCGACGATGATAGTGACGACGACGGCGACCCTGACGGCGACGACCCACCGCCGCTACCACCAGGGGAGGAGAACGGCACCAAGCCCGATACCGGCCGGACCGACGGTGAGGTTACGATTTACGAAATTTTCAACCCGCCACTGATGTCGCTCAAGCGCTGGTACGCGCAGGATGCGCTCTACTATGACAGTTCGCTGCCTGACCCCTACAGCATGTACATTTACGATAGGAACAAGGTTGAGATTGAGCCGACGGGGACGACAGACTACACGCACGTTTTCGAGGGCTGGCTCTGGATGGGAGTGACACTCTCGACCGAATTATACACCCCCATTCCGTCCGTGGCGCCCGACGCTGACGTCATAGACTACGATTCCAACGCTACCGGGGTCGATGTCAGCTTCTACAAGGATGGCGCTGACAACTACTTCATCCGCGGCAACCAGGATGTAGTCATCGACCTGAGGTACCGCATGGGGACCAATGGCTCCTACTTCAACCGGCCGGTCTCCGAAACCCTCACACTGGACGACCTGCCGCCCGAGTCAATCCGCCCCATCTTCGGCCAGTCCGAAGTGGAAGAGAAGGTGAAGCAGTTTCTGCAGATGAAGAACGGGACCGAGCCGGCCAATCCACCACTCTACTGGCTCTGGCCCGAGAACGGCAGTCGCGAAACCAATATGGCCAAGATAGTCACCAACCTCACTTGGTATTTCTCCAATTTCCGCGAAGGTGACGGAGACGTCCCCGACCCCGAGCCGCCCTGGGACGTCTACCAGTCCATCTGTATCAACGGCATCGGCGCCTGTCGCCACCGCTCGTTCGGGTTCTTCGTCACGGCCAACGTGATGGGGCTGCCGACACGCTACGTCTCCAACGAGGCGCATGCCTTTGTCGAAGTTTACATTCCGGAAGACAATCTGACATTCTCGGCCAGCCACTGGAAACGCATTAACCTCGGGGGAACCGGCAGCAGCACCACTCTGGACCGGCCCGACAGCGACGGGGAGGGCGACGACTTTGACTTTGACGAGAACGACCCGGGTGATATTGACAACATGACAGGCGAACGCGTCACCGTGGTGCTAGAAGGCGTCTCTCCCTCCGAAGCGGACAAGGGCACGCAGTTCCGGCTCTGGGGCTATGTCGAGGACCGTAACGGCACGCGACTGCCCGGCTTTGGTGTTGGTGGTGGTATGTGGGACGAACTACATGCGACGCCAGCCTTCGAAATTGGCACCGGTAGCACCAACGCTACCGGCGACTTCGACTTCAACGCCAGCGGCTTCTTCGGGGCAATTCCGGGCGAGAACGAAATTTACGCTGCGGTGTACCAGTCGGGCTACCTCGGCGTTGACGGCCCTGAGCTGGTCGAGGTTTACACTGACACCAACTTGACGGTCGACGCGCCAGCGTCGGTCGGCAAGGGACAGGAGCTGGTGGTTTCCGGCAGCTTACTCGACATTGGAGGGGTTGCGGCGCCAGGCGAGACGTTGGAATTCGAGGTGTGGGAACCAGGCTGGGGTGGTTCGAAGCCAGGTACGGTTCGTTGCAATCCAACGGGTGGGTGGCAACGTTACCGCTGTGATATAGGGACTGCTGAAACAGACGATTTTGGTAATTTCATCTTCAACTGGACTGTTCCTGAAACGGGCCAACCAACCGCTAGCAACGATTACCACATCGAGGTGCTCTTCCCCGGCTCTACCTATCGCTACACAACTATCGAGACGACTGACCTGCGCATCCTGGAATCTTCGGTCGAACTGGATGCATGGCTCGACCCGGAGACGGTGCTCATCAACGACCCCTTCTGGGTCAATGGCACCATCATCGAGGCGGCAATCGACAACGGCAACATCTCCATCGAACTCGACGGCAGCGTCATCGCCTCCGGCGCGGTTGAAGACTCGAATTGGTCATTCAGCGTAACCGCGCCCAGCAACCTGCCTGCCGGTAACTACACTGTGTTAGTCATCTTTTATCCCGACGACCCCGAGACATCGACCCTGCCCGAGGAGCGGGTCTCACTGACGTTGACTCTGAGAGGCACCTCGACGCTGGCATTGACTGGCGAAGAGTATTTCGCACGCAACGCCAACGCCTCGCTCACCGGCCGACTGCTCGACCACTTGGGCCAGCCGCTGGCGGAGCGCACCGTCTCGCTCGTTTGGGAGGGTGTCGCGGCGGGCGACCGGCAGACCGCCCCAGACGGCGACTTCGGGCTGGACCACTTCCTACCGCTCGAGCATCCGCTCGGCGCAGCCCAGTGGAGTGCCAGCTTTGCGGGCGATTTCTTGCATGAAGCGAGCAGTAGCACGCGCAACGTAGTGGTTGTAATGCAGCCGCAGATCGAATTCGATGTCGCAGGCCGCCATTTCTACCCTGGCGACAGCTTTTGGATTAATGGCACGCTAGCGATGGACAACGGAACCTCGCTGGCAGGCGGCTTGGTGTTGCTGATTGACGGTGTTTTTGTCACTACCTTCGCGACTGATGGCAGCTTCAGCTTCTTCCATACTCCTGACGTTTCCTATCTAGACGTCGGCTCACACCAGCTTGAGCTGCGCTATAGTGGTGATGAACTTGTGCTTGATGCCAGCGCCTCGCGTACGGTGTTCCTGCACCGGCAGGTTGTGCTGGCACTGGAAGGGCAACAGGTGCTGCGCGGTGAGTCCATTACGCTAGCGGGCAGTGCGCACGACCATGGCTCGATGCCGGTAGATGGGATTGAAATCGAGTTTGACTGGCCCGCCACCAGCAGTGACCCCGACCCTTCTATCACCGGCGGTAGCGGCGGCTTTAGCAGTGGTTACAGCGTGCCGCAGGCACAACTGCTCGGTTACGCCGAGGTGGCGGCGAGCTTCGATAACACGACGCAACCCTACTACGACTCGGCGAATACCAGTGCCATTTTCACGGTCGTGAGCGAGCTAACTATCCAGCTCTCCGATAAGGAATCCTACCGTGGCGAGCCAGTCTGGTTCAATGGCACCCTGCTCGACGACCGCGGACAGCCGGTCCCGGAGCTGGCATTGAACCTCTTCTGGGCTGACGGCTACCTGACGAATTTCGAGAGCGACGCCGAAGGAAATTTTTCGGTAGCGTGCGACGCCGCCTGGTCCTGCGCTGACCCGGCGCATCCGCTCGGTCCCGTGGAAGTGCGGCTCGATTTTGGTGGTTTCGGCTGGTACTTGCCGGCCGAGCGTGTCGCGACTTGGACTGTCTGGGGCCGGGCACTCGTCACCATCGATGAGTTTGCGCCAGTTGTCATCGCCGGTAGCAACGTCACCTACTCTGGCAACGTGGTCGATGACTTGGGACAGTCGCTCGATCGCACGCTGCAGGTACGCTGGAATGATATCACTCGCACTACGGTCGATGCTGTTAACGGCGAATTTGCTGGCAGCTTTGCACTGGAAGCCTTTGCGCCTGTGGGCAACTTCACACTGGCGCTGGCCTCAGACGACCAGAACTGGTTACGTGGCAGCTCCGACACAGCTACCGTGACGGTGCAGCGTTACACGGTACTGGAGCTGGAGTGGGGACCGGCGCTACGGAACATCTCAACTGCGGTACAGGGGTCGCTGCTCGACTCCTCCGGTGCTGGGCTGGAGGGTGAGCTAGTGAGCTACAGTTTCGACGGCACGGCAGTAGGCGAGGCACTTACCGGCGCCGATGGCGCGCTACAGTTCGAGCTGCCTGTTCCCGCCACAACCGAGTTGGGAATGCACACGCTCAGCGCTAGTTTCACTGGCTCCTACTTCTACCTGCCCTCGAGCATTGAGGTGCAGGGCGCAGTAGTCGCTGCCACTATACTGGATGTATCACCGCAGCAACTGCAGCGCGCAGCTAGCTTTAGTCTGGAGGCGCTGCTACGTGATGACACCGGCCTACCGCTCGCGGGCGAGGCAGTCAACCTGAGTTTGGCGGGGCAGCTGCATCTGCTGCAGACTGGTCCTGACGGCCGCGTGACATTTACGCATGAGCAGCTGCCGGCAATCTGGCCGTTGGGGCCACTAGACGCAATCTGGAGCTACGCGGGCCGCGAATGGTACCTGCCTTCGGAGACAGTGCAGGAGCTTGTAGTAGTCGCACCTACGACTCTCCAGCTATTGGTCGCAGAGGCTGTGCTGGCCGGCCAGAGCTATAGTGTCGCCGGTAATATCGAGGATGACCTTGGTCAGCCCCTCATCAACGCAGAGGTGATTCTCTTCGCAGGGGGGTTCCACTTGGCGACAGTACAGAGCGATACTGCCGGCAGTTTCAGCTGGGAATGGGCGGTACCGCTAGAGCAGGTGCCCGGTCCACTACAGCTCAGCGCGCAGTACCCGGGTGCGGGGTATCGCCTGGCGGGCAACGCCTCGCAGCAAGTTTCCACCTACCACACCACCTCACTGCTGCTCGAGCCTGCCAGTGGTGTCCTGAACTACACCGCGAACGTCACGGGACGCGTTATTGACGGCGCTGGCCGCGGTGTCGAGGGACTGGTGGTGACTGTTGCACTTGACGATGGCACCTCTAGCACAGTTATCAGCACCGCTAACGGCCAGTTCGCAGCCGGTCTGCTTCCATCGTTCGCACTCGGTGTAGGTGAGCATAACCTGACCGCGACTGTGCTGGGTAGCAGTTATTACTACGGCAGTACAACCAGCGGAAGCCTGCTGGCAAAGGGTGGAACTATCACTCGGCTGGAGTTGCCAGCAGCGCTCGAGGCTGGTGTCACTTTCACCGGCCGCGCGACGCTAATGTTGGAGGATGGCACTCCGCTGGCAGGGATGCCACTGTTGGTGCGACTCGAGCCGACCGGTGTTACCATGCTGGCGATTACTGACGATAATGGTAGTGCCACTTTCGGCGCCGAGTTCGCTGGCAACACCACCCACGCCATGCTGGTCCGTGTTACTTTCGATGGTGATGAACTATACCTTGAGAATTCGGTCGAGGAAGCAATTCTATTCCGACCGCCGCCTGAAATTCCCAATTACCTGCTCTGGCTGTTGGTTGCGGCGACGGTCGCCGCCACGGGTGGCGCGGCGTACGGCTACCGCTGGTACTCTACGCGCCACCTCCGCGCCATTCGGCAGGTGCTGACAATTACAGCCACCGAGCTGGAGGCAAACTTGGACTTCCGCGACGCAATAATCAGTTCGTACCGCGAAATGTGCCGTGTGCTGCAAGGACACGGCTACTTGCGCAGTCGCTTCGAGACCGTGCGCGAATTCCAGCAGGCGCTGCGACAGGCGATGCCGCTTGACCAAGACTCGTTGTCACGACTGACGAGACTCTACGAGATCGCCGACTACGCGCTGCCGGACCCTGGAGAGCAGGCGCGCAGCGAGGCGATAGCTTCTCTGCGGGTAGTACTGGAGAGCCTCGAGGCAATGCTACACGCACCTACCTGAGCCAATGCGCATCTCGAATCGTGCCGGACTCGCTATCCTGCTGGTAACGGTACTGGTGAGCAGCACTGTGCTCTTCCCGCTGCTACAGCGAACAGTCTCGCGCGAGCCGCAACTTTCTGCGTATGGTGACGATTGGAACGACCTGTCGCGTTTCCGCAATGCGCTGGAGACTGAAGGGTACAATATCACTTCGGTGCTCTCCAGTCCTGCGGTGATTGCCGACCTGGAGCATCCTTCGCAGACGCTGGTGGTAGTGGCGGGTACCGAGTCGCCATACTCTGGGCTGGAAGTGGAGGTACTGGTTGCCTACCTGGAAGCGGGTGGACGAATGCTGGTGATGGGAGATTTCGACTACTCCAATACGCTAGCCGAGCTATTCACAGTACGCTTTGCTGGCCACCGGCTCTGGGACCAGAATTATGTAGGTAACGTCTCTATGCTAAGGGTCGACGGTCACGCCAATGGTCAGGAGTACACGCTGCTGCTGAATCAGCCCACAGCGCTGCGGACTAGGCAGCCCGTGGCTTCCAGCCTCTGGAGCAGCGGAGTCGAGCTGACCGAGCAGGTGTTCGCCTCGACCTCGCCTAACTCATATCTGGATTTGGATGACGATGGCGCCATCACTCCAGCTGACGAGGTCGCTTCTTCAGCTGGATTCGCAGTAGGAGTGCGCTGCACCCTGAAGGTAGAGGGCGAGGAGCGGGGGCAGGCGTTGTTCCTAGGCGACTCCAGCCCCGGCATCAACCGTATGTGGGGGTACGAGGACAACGGCCCCTTCCTGTTGGCGCTGGTGGCGGAGCTTCTGCCTGATGGTGGAATGGTTCTGTTTGACGAGTCGCGCCACACGCAGGATTCGTTCGGCGCCAGCCTGTTTCAGGCCGCTATCGGCTTTTATTTCCTGCTTGCGGGTCAGACGCTGATTCTGCACGCTATTCGGCTAAACGTACTGGTGTTGGTAGTGCTGGCGACGCTGATGCTGGCGCTGCGGCAGCCCGACCCAGCACGCTGGCGCCATCTGTTCGACATCCACCGTCCGCGACCATGGCGAGGCTTGGGTGACCCGGGTGTGGAGGTACTACAGCAAGTCCTACTGGAACGGATGCGATTGAAGTACCAGCTTTACGAGTTGGATAATTTGGGATCCGAAGAGCGTCTGAAACTGGCCCCCGAGCTGGTCAAGCATTATAATATCCTGCTGGATGCCGGACTGAGTGACCTGCTGTTGCGTCCTGGAAAACTGAAGCCCGAAGAGATGCGGCAGCTGGCACAGAAAATCCAGAGGTGGTCATTGTGAGTGAGAAAGGACTTTCCATTGAAGAGACTGGCAAACTAGCGACCGATATCCAGTCAGAGATTGGCAAGGTGGTCCTGGGCAAGCAACAGACTATTGAGATGGTGTTTGCAGCAGTGCTCGCCAACGGAAACATCTTGTTCGAAGATTTTCCGGGCTTAGCGAAGACGCTGATGTCCAATACACTAGCTGACACGCTGGGGTGCAAGTTCAAGCGCATCCAGTTCACCCCTGACCTGCTACCGGCCGATATCACTGGCTCCTATTTCTTTGACCCTGAGAAAAACAAATTTACTTTCCGTGAGGGGCCTATTTTCTGCAACATCCTGCTTGCGGACGAAATCAACCGCGCGCCGCCCAAGACTCAGGCCGCGCTGCTGGAAGCGATGCAGGAGAAGCAGATTACGATTGAGGGCACCACCCACATTCTGGAACGTCCTTTCATCGTGCTTGCGACGCAGAATCCTATCGAGTACGAGGGAACTTACCCGCTGCCGGAGGCGCAGATGGACCGATTCTTGGTGAAACTGGCGGTGGGATATCCTGACGAGGAGGTCGAGACATCCATCATTTCCGACCGCGCGGAACGCAAGCGCGACGGGTTCACTGTCGAATCCGTCACCTCGCCGAAGCAGGTGGTGGGGATGCATCGCGCGGTCGAGGGAGTCTTTGTCAAGCAGGAAATCATGAAGTATATGGTGCGTCTGGTGCAAGCAAGCCGAACGGACCCGCGTATAGCTGTTGGATCAAGCCCGCGTGGAAGCCTCGGCCTGTTCAAACTCTCGCGCGCTTTGGCTCTGCTTGCGGGGCGAGACTACGTCGTTCCGGACGACGTCAAGCGCTCTGTCATCCCTGTACTGAGCCACCGGCTGATACTGAAGCCAGAGGCGCGCATCCGTGGCGTCAAGCCAGAGCAAATACTGGCAGAGCTCCTGACCTCGGTAGAGGTGCCAGCGATCACGGTCGAAGACGTATAGATGTGGACCCGCAAGGCGGTCACCTACGCTGGTTTCGGGACCATCCTGGTGCTCTTCGCGCCCTTCATCAACAACTTGCAGTTGCTGCTGTTGGGAATCACGCTGCTTGGCTTCGTCGCCATCCACAGCCTCGTGAATACGCGTCCAGTGGAGGTAAAAATCACCCGCCGCTTCTCCGACTCGCAACTGTTCGAGGGACAGGAGACCGAGGTGGACTTGGTAATCCAGAACCGAGGCCGCCCCATCGGCTGCCTTGAAGTCTACGACCAGCTGCCTCGTGAGTTGGGACCGGAAAAGGTGGCCAACCACACTATCGTGCGACTGCAGCGGGACGAGGCTCTACTGGCACGTTACCAGCTGGAGTGCCACTTGCGCGGCCAGTACACGCTTGGCCGGCCGCAACTACGACTCTACAACCCGTCTTTCCTTTTCTATCACGAATCGGAGGTGGACTCGACTGATGAACTGGTCGTATTCCCCAAAATTGAGGAAATAGAGGGACTCGACCTCTCGAGCGACTTCCCTAAGATGTACCAGGGTGCGATACCGATTAGGCGGGTTGGTACCAGCGGCGAGTTCTACTCGATTCGCGAATATTACCCAGGCGACGACTTCAAGAACATCAACTGGCGTGTCTTCGGCCGCACCCGCAAACTGATGGTCAACCAGTTTGAGCGTGAAGATATTTCTGACGTGATGCTGGTAATTGACACCCGCGAGATTTCCGGCACTGGCACCCCAGTGCACAATCCCTTGAACTACAGTTGCCGCGCCGCCGCGGCGCTGACACGCTACTTCCTGCACACCCGTAACCGGGTCGGCCTCACCATATACGGCGAAACTGTGGAGACCATCAGCGTCGACAGCGGTGAGCGGCACATGTATCGGTTGCTTACACGGCTAGCGGAGCTGCGGCCGGCGGGCTCACTGGGGTTGCACACAGTCATTGGCGACTTGCGCAATTTTACTCCACGCTCGCCTGTGATAGTAATCTCGACCCTGGAGCAGGACCGCACGGTGCATGCTGCGCTGCGCGAAATCACCGCACACGGCTTTCGACTGACGCTCATCGCACCCGACACACTGGAGTATGACAGGGAGTCGCGAATCATCTCGCCGGCAGTTTACTTCACCGCTTCGGCCGAGCTGGACAACACAATCGCCGAAGCACGCTCGCTCGGTGCGCGTGCGCTGCGCTGGGATCCATCAAGCGTGCTGGGGCCGGCGCTGCAGGAGGTGGTGCGCTGAACCCTCGGCTGGTGGCAATGCAGGTGGTTGCGACCGCAGCACTGGCGATGGGCACCCTCCTTGCCCATGCCATTACGCAGGCGCAGGCGCCACTATTGACACAAGCGCTCAATGTAATGCTCGGCTGGGGCGGTCTGGACCCTGTCTTTCTAGTAACTCCTGCTGCCGTGGGCGGCGGTATCCTGCTCGGGATGCTGTTAGGTGGCACGCTAGCGTTCGCCGACTCCCGCGGTCGCGTTCCGCCCGTGCTGGCGCTGCTGGCGCTCCTGCCGTTCCTGCTCTCATGGCTCTCGCTGACTGACCGTCTTCCGGTCGCGCCTGCGACGCTGCACGCGCTCGCCAACTACGGCTGGCTAGGACTGCCACTGCTCTGCGGCGTGCCTGGCATCTGGCGCGACAACCTTCCTGCCATAGCGCTGGGGGCGTTGCTGCTGTTAGTGCAGCCACTGACGCTGGAGGGCAACGATGTCGCGGCGCTGCTGCCAATTCTGGGATTTATCATCTGCTTCATGCTATACATTGAGTTGGCATATGACCATCTGCGCTACGCGCGGCTGGCGCGCATTATGCACCACTCGTCTGAGTTCGAGGCAGTGCTCAACTGGTTCGGGGTGATGCTGCTGCTGACGCTCGCCTGCACCACCGCTCTGACCGCCGCTGCCTTTGGCTTCCACGAGGTGCTAGGTGAAGTGCTGCCGGCCCGCTTCCGCAATTCCATTGAGTTCAACACCATCTACGGTCGTGCTCTCTCTGTAATGGTTTTTTTCACACTGTGGGCCATCGCGCAGACAACATTCTCGAGGCAGTTCCTGGCGCGGCAGGTGGAGTAGTGTTGTATCGTCATGTTCGCACACAGATGACTCTAGAATGATAATTCTATGGGATTTCAGAACGTAATCTTTCTAATCTGGAAGATCTTTCAGACGTGAATTTTTGAATTGCCTTCAAAACCCAACGAGGACTCAAATGTGCTTCATCTATGATTTCATCTAGGCTGCCTCCGGTCCTCCAGCTATCATCCCAATCAGGAGATACTGAATATTCTGAAACTACACGGTTTGAAATCCAATTGTGCATTATTCGAAGTCCTGTATTTGTGACTATCATAGAATCTGACCATTCGGTCTTAGATATAATCGAATCTTTGTAAGCCTGCTCTTGTCTCCGGAATAATTCCCAGGAAACTGCGGAAACAATCTTCACATTATGGTCAGTGCCTATTTGCTCCAATATTGAGACAACGGTATTGGTCGAACTTGTGCCTCTGACAATCACCACTCCTTCTTTAGGACGCTCGTCGTAATCTCTAATCAAATAAGCTCCTTTTGAAGCATCCCAATGACTTGCAATACCCAATTTTTCCCGATCTGGAACTTCAATTGCTGGCCTTGTCAAATGAAGCGCAATAATTGGTACATCTGTAGAGAAAGCTGCTGCTAACGCAGGCGCTACATCATTATGTTCCCAAGGATGCAAGTTGATTATGTGGCCATCAGGGAATAATTGTGTAACTCCCGGTGCAAAAATTCCAAAATGGGTGCGGCTATCCTCAGCCGTTTCGGGACCTGAATGACCTGCAATCCATAATAATTTACCAACTTTAATCTGTGAATCTTGGGCAATCTGGCTAAATAATCGTATTGGGCCATATTTTAGATAACTAAATGAACCATAGGTGCTGAAAGAACCAATAAATCCATTATATTGTTCTAAAGTATCCTTATTGAAATTTACAGTGGATAAACCAGCCATCATTCCTGAGTTCGCAAATTCAGTTATACCTTGAGGCATTAATGGTGAATTCGGATTCTTTTCTTTATCATACATTCCTAAATCTTCAACATCTCCCCATCCTTTTGCAAAACCTGAAATATTTGTGGAATCTGCTAAATCCGCAGACATTGCTACGAATAATGGTCTTCCATAATTTTGTCGACTATGAGTATTTAACCAAGATGCGACCTTAGAGAAACCGACTCGATTAGGTATCTTGGTTCCCGGTTCAACAAACAATTCATCCGGATATTTCTCAAAATCAAATAGTGCTTTATCGTTAAGGGGATTGGAATCTGAAATAATACAGCTCTCAATTGTTTCCGGTACAGAATCTCCCAATTCGACCAGACGTTCTGCTAGATAATCCACCAATTCCTGATTATTGCGTAGTACCGATAATACGGTGTTGAGATAGGTTGTTGCTTGTTCTACTTGTTCCTCTCTTGTTTCTGCCGCAGATTCCCCAAATCCATTGAAAGAAACATCATATTTAGTGGCAAAATCCTCCTTGGTCTTCCAGAATAATTCGGAATTGCGTTTATGAGGCACTCCATGTGATTTTTCGTCAAATACATGGTAACCACGACCTTTACGTGATTTAGCATAGATCATCTTTGGAATGTTGGTTTTTGCTTTACCGACCAATAAATCATAGTATGCCTTTGTAAATGATTCCCAGTCTTCACAGTCATCAGTGCCCTCAACATGCCATCCTTTTGTCTCAAACAGTTCCCGGGGAGTTGATTTGACTATGGAACTGAATGGTCGGCTGTCAATCCCGTAGTCGTTCCAATCTATGTAATAAACTATGTTTCCAAGACCCAAACCCCAAGCTGAATTCAGAGTCTCATGTGTGGCTCCCGTACTTAATCCTCCCTCACCTTCGAAAGCGAAGACCTTGACTTGGTCCGTCCCCGCCAATTTATGGGCTAAAGCTTCTCCAGCCGCAGGGGGAGAGCCATGGCCACTAGGGCCCGTATTGAATTTGAAGAACAGGGTTTTGCCTTCCATCTCCGCATGCCCAGGTAAACCCTTGTTCCTGCGAAGCATCAGGAGGTCTTCCCAAGTCAATTGAAATTCTTCACGATTCCTGACCAGGTACTTGGAATCCTGAGTCTGTTCGTGTTTTATTCTGAGGGACTCATTGAGAATGGCCAACGTGGCATAGACCAATGGATTGTCATGTCCAGCTACCAGTACAAACCTGTCTGCAAAACGCTTGGTTGGATCACGAATGTCCCATCTCATAGCACCAGAAAGAAGTGTAATCAACAGCCCCTGAACTTTTGAACGGGAACCTCCAGGATGGCCACTTTGACTTAGATTTAGGGATATATCTATACATTGGTCAATTAGGTCCTTGGTGACTTCCCAGTATTGATATTTTTGCTTTAACACTGCTGGCTTGTCCATAACTCATGGACAATACTATGGATGTACTTTTGAAGGTTCTGGCGACGACCTCTACCAACGCCGCGAGCAGGAGGCCTCTTTTATTGTCATTCAGTCTTTCTCCGACCGAATCTTTAATATTCTTCCTTCACACTTTCCACCTGCCTCGGGCTTCGGAGGAGAGCTCACCGTTATCTATCTCTCACATCCCGCCCGGGGCAACCTGGTCCGCGCCACCCTTTTAGCGCCTGCTACCTGCCGCCAGCCGTGAGTTTCGCCGGAATGCCGGTCGCTGTCATTGACAACGGTGGCCAGTGGACGCACCGTGAATGGCGAGTGCTCAACTATCTCGGCTGTGACGCGGAGATTGTCCCTAACACGCTGCCACTCGATGAGCTGGAGCGCTTCCAGGCGCTGGTGCTTTCCGGTGGCGCGCCGCGTATAGAGTCTGAGTCAGAAGCCTTGGGCCTCACCGCCGAATATCTTGACGCTGCCCGCTGGCCTATCCTCGGTATTTGCGTCGGCCACCAGTATATAGCGACCCACTATGGCGGTGCGGCCGGCCCGGCGAAGGTGCCAGAATTCGGGTCGGCGCTGGTCACGGTCGCCGAACGGGGCTGGCTAATGGAGGGACTGCCGGACGAGTTAACGGTCTGGGAGAGTCATAACGACGAGGTGACGCGGCTGCCTGACGGGTTCGACATCCTGGCGTCGAGCGACGACTGCGCGGTGCAGGCAATGCAGCATCGCAAGCTACCGTATGCGGGAGTGCAATACCATCCCGAGGTCGAGCATTCGGAATACGGCGCAGAATTATTCCAGAATTTTTTGAACAAAGCTTTGGAATGGAATGAGTAATATCTAGATCCGCACCATTGCTTTACAGAAATACAGTGGTTGTTTACTTTTAACGGGGGTTCCTCTAGTTAGTTATGCTAGATCCCATTTCTAAATTATTCAGTTTTGGTTCCAAATTGGAGAATCTTTCCGAGGACAAAGAAAAAGCGATAAGCGGTTATGGATACTATGATTGGGGAAAATCAGCTTTTGAGACTAGCGTTACTGTTGCAATACTCCCTCTTTGGTATACGTTTTTGTTTCTTGAAGCTAATGGTTTGACTACATCTTTTGGCTCAACTACGATGACTGCGGATGCAGTATGGTCTTTGGTTATTGCAATATCTACTTTGCTTGTTGCAATTATCAGTCCCTCTTTTGGTGTAATAGCAGATCGTCGGCTGATTAAGAAAAAGTGGTTAAAAATTCTGACTTATGTTGGAGCTGGTGCAACTTTCCTTCTAGCCTTTGCACCTTTGCTTGGAAATGCATCATGGATTTGGTTAATGGTTATGTTTCTTCTTGCGAATGTAGGTCTAAATGGTGCTGGAGTCTTTTACAATGCACTTTTGCCACATTTAGGTAAAGAAGATGAGATGGACGATATTTCGAACAGAGCTTTTGCTTATGGTTATCTGGGTGGAGGATTACTTCTTGTAGTTCATATAGGTCTAGTATTAGGTGTTGAAGCGGATTGGGTCATACCTTTCTGTATGGCAACAGCTGGGTTGTGGTGGTATGGATTTGCACTTTTTACCTTTATGTGGGTTCCTGAACCTCCTATCGAAAATGAAATGGAAAAACTGAAGTTCAGGGAAGCTGCACGTTTTGCTGTTGGCGAAGTGGCGCAAACTTTGAAAGACTACAAGGCGTTTCCAACATTGTTTTTGTATATGCTTGCATATTTCTTCTTTATTGATGGAATTAATACTGTAACTGCCTTAGGTGGTGTGTATGGGGTTTCTGTACTAGGTATAGGTGCTTTTGGCCTAATGCTTACTATTTTAGCCATTCAATTTATTGCAGCACCTTTTGCAATCATATTCACTAAGATTGCAGATAGAATAGGAACCAAAAGAGCCCTCTTTATTTCGATTGCAGGATGGGTTGTTTTGTGTTTTGCCGCACTTGCCTTTGCCCCGCTTGAACTAGAATTACATGAAGAGCACGACATCCTGTACGAGTGGGACGAGAGTTCTGAGGCATACACCGTCCATGTATCTTGGTCAACACATGAGATAGCTCAAAAATTGGATTATGAAGACGAAGAGTTTGATGAGCAAGCATGGGCCAAGGAATGGGCGCATCTTCTCCCAACTGAAGTAAATGAAAAAGAGGAACAACTTTTGGTATGGGCTTGGGGAGAAACTGAAGAGGAACCAAACAAGTTGCCTCTCGATGAAGTTGCCAACGATGACATTAGCTCATTCATAACCTCTGTTGGTGATACAAGATTCAGCACAAGCGTTGAAGGTGGAGAATTGGATGGAACCGCCTCAGTTGGCACAGATCATCCTACTAGTCTCGGTGATGGCTCTCTTGATTTCATACCTATTTGGGCCAGAGGTAACATTTGGGAACCACTTGGATTGACGGTATTCCTTCAATTCATGATTCTTGGATGTTTGATGGGTACACTTCTAGGTGGATCACAAGGTCTTGCTCGTAGTATATTTGGCCAAATTGTACCTAAAACCCGTAGTACGGAATTCTTTGGTTTCTTTGGTTTCTTCAACAAAGTGGCCGCATTTATGGGACCCACACTCTATTTCTTCATGGCAGTTGTATACGATAGCCGTGTTGGAATTTTCAGTATATCTCTGCTTCTTTTGATAGGTGCAGGATTGCTTTATATGGTAGATATTGAGGCCGGAAGAGCAGATGCTAGAGCTGAGGATGAGCGCCTGAGAAAGAAATTATTAGATTCCCAAAATTCAGATTCTTCGGTAGTGTAAAACTCCATGAATCCTGCCAAGAGAATCCTTTCCAAGACAAGAGAACTCAAAGAAAAGGTAAGGGAGTTTAGAGAAGAGGCCAAGAAACCAAAGGAGAGTATAACTTCCAAGACCTCTATGTTCGGCATAGTGTCATGGGCATTCTATGACCTTGGTAATACTATCTTTTCAATCTTGATTGTTTCATTTTATTTCACTCTCTGGATTATAAACGACGATGTAGGCGGTTCTGATTCTGACTATGCTTATGCTAACGCAGCTTCCATGGCTTTAGTTTTTCTCACAGCACCAGTTATTGGCGCGCTATCCGATCAAGCAAATCGTAGAATGCCATTCTTGTTTTTCACAACGCTTCTTTGTGTTAGTTTTACGGCTCTTTTAGGATACGAAAAGGAGGGATGGGATAAACATACAACACTCTATTTCTCGTTAGGATTGTTTGTTCTTGCTAATTATTTCTATCAAGCCGGTTTAATTTTTTATGATTCTACTCTAGCTACAATTTCAACACCAGGAAATAGAGGTAGAATTGGAGGTATAGGTATAGGAATCGGTTATGTAGGTTCCTTAATTGGCGTCATTGTAGGATATGCACTAATTGAAATTCTTGGTTACCCATTACAAACAGTATTTCAGGCAACAGCAATCCTCTTTCTAATTTTTGCAATACCCTGTTTCGTTTTTGTTAAAGAGAACGAACAAGATAATTTCTGGTCAGGTTTAATGGTTATTTTTTCATTTCTATCAATTCTGATTTTTGTTTTATTGGATAATTCACTGAGATTTGTTCTGCCTTTTGCAGCAATTGCATGTGGCTTCGTATATTTCTCTACGCCGTCAACTCCTTTATTCCGCGACGGATCAATTATGAAAGCAGTTTCTGGCACTCTCAAACAGTTACGTAAAACAATATCCATGGTAGATGATTTCCCAGGTCTAGGGAGGTTTCTTGTAGGTCGAATTTTCTATACGGATGCGGCCAACACAGCTACAGCCTTTGCCGCAATTTATGTTAGTGAGGAATTTGGAATGACAACTGCAGATATTGCAAAGTATATGCTTATAGGAATTCTAAGTTCTATTGTCAGCGGTTTTTTGTGGGGTTATCTTGTCGATATTGTAGGTCCAAAAATAACTTTGAATCTAGTTTTATGGATCTGGTTTGCGACATTTTCTCTATTAATTTCTACAGTCTGGTTGGGACTACCAGCATGGCTCATTTGGGGTGCTCCTTTCCTGGCAGGAATAGCTCTTGGTGGAACATGGTGTGCAGATAGACCATACATGCTTGTTTTGACACCTCCACGTTATATTGGTCAATTTTATGGATTATACAGTATGGTAGGTCGTTTTGCAACTATCATTGGTCCTCTTTCATGGGCGATAATAGTGGATGAACTCGGTCTTGGAAGACCAGCAGCAATCACATTTCTCCTTTTTATAATGATAATTGGTTACATCATTCTTCAAGGTGTGGACGATAGCCCTAGGGAATGGCCACCTGAACTTCAGGCAGATTATGAGCCCGAGCCTCCGCGTGGCGCAATAGGGCGGTCACGATAACCACTTTAACATACAGCTTAGTACTCAATTATGGCGAGGCGCCTAGATTACTATCTAGAGAGGCTGGTGGGAGAGGAGCAGCAGACGTTCCACCGGGCGATTCACGACTTCGTCGACGAGGCCATCGCGCCGCGCTGGCTGGAGTGGGAGCGAGGCCACCAGCTGATTCCTGATGACGCCATTGCACAGATGGCCGAAATGGGACTGTTCGGCGTCACTGTCTCTGAGGAATATGGCGGACAGGGTGGTTCGCAGCTGGACCTGCTGTTGATGGGGCTGGCGCTTGGTTACCAGTCGCAGTCTCTGGCCATCACGCCGGGCGCGGCGCTCTCGCTGGGTGCGAAGCCGTTGCAGCTCTGTGGCACAGAAGCGCAGAAGGCAGCGCATCTCCCGGATCTGGCGGCCGGCAAGCGCATGTTCGTTTTCGGCCTCTCCGAACCGGGGCGTGGGACCGACGCTACTAACCCCCAAGTCACGGCGACACGCGACGGCGATGGCTGGGTTATTCGAGGTGAGAAGTGCTGGTCCACCAATGCTCGATGGGCGTCGCATGTCATCGTCCACGCGCTTACCGATCCCGATGGTAAGCCGGGCCACCGCTCCAGCTGTTTCATCGTCCCGATGGAGTCTGAAGATGTCCATTACCAGGAGATGGCGGGCAAGGATTTGTGGGAACAGTCATCGACCGGCTCAATAATGCTCGACAGCGTGCGCGTTTCCGAGGACGACCTTCTTGGTGACCACAACGAGGGATTCCGGGTGATGGTGACGTCACTCAACGGCGGACGGCTCTTCATCGCCGCGCTTTCGCTGGCTTCTCTGGCATGCGCACTCGACAGGGTGCGCGAATACGCGCAGGAGCGTGAAATCATGGGCGGACCGCTAGGCCGCTACCAGCGCGTGCAGGACGTCGTACTGGACATGGACATCGCGCTCGAACAGGGGCTAACCTGGCTTATCGACCTGTGCAACCGCTACGACGCGGGGACGCTGGACCGCGAGTCAGCCGCCAAGGTGAAGGTCGAGTGCTCGCGCCGCGCCAGCGACCTGCTGACGCTGGCGATGGAGGTGTGTGGCGGCGTCGCCTGCTTCGACGAGTTTGGCCTCTCGCGACATCACCGCGACCTGTTTGTCTGCCGCGTCGGCGAGGGGTCCAACTTCGCGCTCAAGGGCTTCGCGACGCGCCCGCTGATGCCGAGTATTACCCTCGACTGAACGATTTAAGTCGAGGCCGCCCTCATCGGCCGTGGAGTTCGAAGCCTTGGTCTGCTACAGCCAGCTGCTCATCCTGCTGGTGATTTCTGTCGCCTATTTCTACCACTACCGCCCCGGCCCGCATGCCAAGTGGACATTCTCGGTCATCGCCAGCGGGCTGCTGCTCTTCATTGACGCTCTGCTACTGCCGGCGGGTGACTGGCCGCAGCTGGCGCTCAAGGCAGTGATGGTCGTCGGCGCCATCGGCTGCCTGCTCGCGGCGCAGTGGATTGTTGAGACTACTCCCGAGGACTCGCCCGGCTGGTGTCCTGAGTGCGACACGCCGCTGCTTGCGGGCGGTCTCTGCCCTGCCTGTGGACACTTCGAGGCGCACGCCGGCGAGCTTGATTCTCGGTGAGGCTGTTTTAAGTAATTCTGTTAGCTGCCGTGCTATGCGCCGCCGCGAAGTTCCTGAAAGTGATGCTCCTGCTACTTCCGGCGGCTGTGCGGTTGAAGGCTGTGACGGCGCACCCAAGCGGTCGCAGCCGCGATCGCGCGTGGTGGAGGCACTGCCCAATCTTGACTTGACTGCCGGACGTCGAGTGAAACTCTGTCGCGACCACTACCGTGAATACCGGCGCGCGTCGCGCGAGACGCGGCGGCTCGACCGGATGGGCGGATGAACGCGGCGGCGTTTTGGTCGTGAGCGCCATTGCGATTTGCCGGGCAGAGCTGCGCAGCAGCTGGCGTCGCTTTTCCAGTTCGGTGCAGCGCCATCCGGCGGCGACAGCGCTGATGGGTACGCTAGCGCTGATTATGACTTTCATACTGCTGCGCATCATTGCCTTCGTCGCAGCGCGCCCGGAGCAGTTTCCTGACGAGGGATACGGCACTGTGCTGCTGCTGCTGTTCGTGTTGCTGCTGTTGCGGTCAGCCGGCACGACGCAGCGGCACGCGCTGCGCGCGCGACGGATAGACCTGCACCTAGCGCAGCCGGTCCGACCTCGTAGCGTGATGCTGGGGCAGTTTAGTGCGGTTGCACTTTCGGCGCTGTTGCTGGTCGCGGCAGGCGTCGTCATCGGAATGCTGGTGCTGAGAGCCGCTTCGATTCCACTCACCCCCCCGTCGGAAATATGGCCGCTGCTGCTACTCTACACACTACTGGCCCCGCTCTGTGGCTTTCTCTTTTCAGTGCTGGGGGGGTTGCAGCCGTTTTCACGCAAGCTTCGCTACCTTGCTACACTTGCACCGTTGCTGGCACTGCTGATGTACCTCGCCAATTATGCACATGCGGAGCCTGTGCTGGTGCAGCAGGTCTCTACTGGCGCGCTGCTGCTGCTACTCGGGTACCTCTGGCTCGCTGACAGCATCTATCTTGATGCCGTTGCAGCGCAGCGATTGGGGACCGGCACGACGCTCAAGTGGCGGGTGATGGAGCTCCGCTGGCTGAGGCGACTGGTGGGCCGCCGTGTCTCGGCAGTAGCGCGCAAAGAGCTGACGTCGGCTATCCGCGAGCGGGACTTTGTCGCCTCGACACTTTCGACGATCTCTATTTCGGCCATTCTTCTATTTTGGTATTTTCGCACTGGCATCCCAGCCGAGACGATAGGTGACCTGGCACCTCACCACTACTATCCCGGGTTGCTGGCACTCTCACTCTACATGGCGGCGCTACTACAGTGTACACTTGTTGGCACGGCGCTGGTCGGCCTCGAGGGCCCCCGTTTGTGGGTGCTCAAGACGCTACCCGTCGAGGCGCGCACAGTGATGGCTGGCAAAGGGCTGGCGCTGCTGCTGCTTGCACTCCCCGGTCTTGTGCTGGTCTGGCTGCCACTGCCACTAGCGGCCGGCTTCCCGTGGCAGGTAACGCTATTCTTCGGCGAGATTATCGTGGCTCTGGCGCTCGCCAACGCCGGCCTCGGCTTGTGGGCTGGGACCGTCTTTGCCAGCTTCGACGAGCAGGACCGGGGGAATCCTGACGTTCTGACGCAATTCATGCTCATCGGCGCTTCGGCGTTCATGTCTGCGCTGCTGGCGGTGTTCCCCGCGACGGCAATGGTGATGTATTCGCTGCCGGACGGGACGCGTTACGCGCTTGGGCTGGCAATGGGCGCACTCTTCGCGCTGGCTGGGTACGGCATCTACCGTTTCAGCTTGCGCAGCGCCTCAGATGCATACCGTACCATTTGGATAGATTCGTATGGCGCATAGCGCTTAAGCCGTGGCGGAATGGGGCTGTGTGGCAGCCGTCGCGTCTCCTGAAATAGAGGCTTATTTCGATGAACTGGAGCAGCGCGCCAACAAGTGCTACGAGCTAGTAGGGCGTGCTCGCAAGGCGGGCTACGATATCGAAGATGAAGCTGAAATTCCGCGCGCACGCGATCTTGCCGAGCGAGTCGAGGCTCAGGTTGGTCCAGAGGGTATTGCACCACGCATTCGCGAGATTATTGCAGAGCACGATCGAGAGACTGCAGCATTACAGGTTGCGCGCGAACTCGCTGGCGAGCTTCGTGAGGAACTAGGTGTTGAGAAAGCACTGGAGCAGGCGGTGCGTACATCGCTTTCAATCCTTACCGAGGGAGTGCTGGTCGCACCGACAGAAGGTGTGGTCCGCGTCGCAACGATGCAGAACCACAACTCGACCCACTGCGCCGCCATCTACTATGCAGGCCCGATTCGCGCCGCCGGCGGCACGGCGCAGGCGCTCTCGGTCCTGATTGCCGATGTTGTGCGGCGCGAGTTGGGGTTAGACGCCTACATCCCCACGCGCGCCGAGGTCGAGCGCTACAAGGAGGAGATTCCGCTCTACAAGCGCGCGGTCAACCTGCAGTATCTCCCGGAGGGGGATGAAATCGAGGCAATTGTCAAAGGCTGCCCGGTTTGTATCACCGGTGAGCAGACCGATCGCATTGAGGTGGCGGGCAACCGCGACCTCCCGCGCGTCGAGACCAATCGATTACGTGGCGGCGCGGCACTGGTGATTGCTGAGGGACTCTGCCTCAAGGCAGCTAAGGTGCTCAAGCATGTAGAGCGACTCGATATTGGAGGTTGGGATTTCCTGCGCTCGTATACCGAGCGCAAGCAGGAGAAGGCAGGTGCGGGCGAATACAAGTACCTCAGGGACGTGCTCGTCGGCCGCCCTATTTTCGCGTTCCCGGACCGCCCTGGAGGCTTCCGGCTGCGCTACGGCCGTACCCGCCTCACGGGACTGGCGGCAGTCGCGTTGAATCCAGCGACGATGGTCGCGCTCGATAGTTTCACCGCCATTGGCACCCAGCTCAAGATACAGCTTCCTGGTAAGGCGGCGGCGGTCACGCCGTGCGACTCAATCGAGGGGCCACTGGTGCTACTTGATGACGGCAGCTGCGTCCGCCTCAGCAGCCGCGAGGCGGCAGAGGCAGTTACGTCCCGCATCCGTGAGATTGTTGATGTGGGCGAGGTGCTGATTTCGCCGGGGGAATTCCTCGAGAACAACCACACTCTGGTGCCCGGCGGCTGGTGCAGTGAGTGGTGGGAAGCCGAGTTACGCGCTGTTGGTGGCGAACCTCCTAGTGAGGAACCTGATTTCGCCGCGGCACTCGCTATTTCAAGGAAGCACGGCGTACCGCTCCACCCCGTGCATACTTTTCTGTGGCACGACATCACTGTTGATGAGCTGGCACAGCTGCGCCAGCTTGCGGCAACTGGCAGCCGTGATAGTACAGGCTTCCTGATTCCAGCCGAGGCGCAGCCGCTGCTGCTGACGCTGGGCGTCCCGTTCCAACCTGACGGTTCTTCACTGCACATAGGCTCAGAGGCGGAAGCGCTGCTCCACTGCCTTGGCGATAGTGGTGCGAAAGTTGAGGATAGTGTGCTGGCGCAGGTCTCTGCCATCGCCGGCGTCGAGATTTGCATCCGCGCTCCGACCAGACTCGGCGCTAGCATGGGCCGTCCGGAAAAGGCGGATGTGCGACGCATGAAACCGCCACCGCACGCACTTTTCCCTGTCGGCTCAGCGGGCGGGCCGCAGCGTATGCTCAACAAGGCGCTGGAATCGCAGCCGTCACAGAGCCGGCTCGGCCGCCCTAGCAAGGGAGTCGAGCTGGAGGTGGAGCTGCGCTACTGTCGCGAGTGCAACAGTGAGACGCTTGCCGTCCGTCATTGTGGCCAGCGCACGCTGGTGAAGGAGCAAGCGAAACGGCGTGATGTGGACTTGCGTGCCGAGGTGGAAGCGGCGCAACGCAATGCTGGAATCGGCGTGTTGCCGCCGGTGAAGGGCGTCCGCTCGATGATGTCCGCCACTCGCACACCCGAAGCACTGGAGAAGGGGCTGCTACGCGCGCGCTACGACCTGCGTGTCTACAAGGACGGAACGCTGCGCTACGATATGATGAACCTGCCGCTGACCCATTTCCGCCCGGCTGAAATAGGCCTCACTGTTGAGCGAGCGCGTGAGCTGGGTTACGTGCGCGACAACAAGGGTGCAGAGCTCAAGACACCCGACCAACTTCTGGAGTTGAAAGTGCAGGATTTGGTGGTTTCGCGCCGCGCCGCCGACTGGTTGTTGCAGGTAGCGCGCTTTATCGACGACGAGCTGGCGCAGCTCTATGGTTGCGATCGCTTTTACTGCCTCCCGGAAGCAGCACAGCCGGAGGACATCATTGGCCAACTTCTCATCTGCCTCAGCCCACACACCTCAGCAGGAGTGCTGACGCGGCTCATTGGTTTCACCCAGGCTCGTGCACAGTATGGACATCCCTTCCTACATGCTGCCAAACGGCGCAACTGCGACGGCGATGAGGACTCGATGCTGCTGCTGCTCGACGGCCTCCTCAACTACTCGGAGCACTTCCTCCCAACGACGCGCGGTGGCACAATGGACATCCCGCGTGTGCTGAGTACCCGTATCGATCCGACTGAGATTGACAGCGAAGCGTACAATATTGGACTCGAAACGCATCTACCAGTCGAATTTTATCAAGCCGCTGCTCAGGGCAAGCATCCCACCAGCGTACGCAAACTGCTCGATATAGTCGCTGACCGGCTCGAAACGCCGGCCCAGTACCAGGACTTTGGTTTTACCCACGCCATTGGCGACCTGAACGACGGGCCGCATGTGTCGCGCTACGTCATGCTGGGGACAATGCAAGAAAAGTCGCAGGCAACGCTCGAGCTAGCGCAGCGCTTGCGTGCTTCCGACGCCGCGTTCGTGGCGGAACGGACCATTGAGAAGCATCTAATACGCGATCTCGTGGGAAACTTGCGCGCCTTCGCGTCGCAAGGAGTACGCTGCAAGAAGTGCACTGCCAAGTACCGGCGACCGCCGCTGCGCGAAAGCTGCCCAAAGTGTGGCGGTGGATTACTGCTCAACATCTCGCGCGCGTCGGTCTCGAAGTATCGCCGACTGGCGCATGAGATGGCGCAGCGCTACGAGGCACGTCCGTTCATCCAGCAGCGACTGGAGCTGGTGTTCCAGTCCATTGAGGATACGTTGGAGAACGAGGAAATCCAGCAGACTAGCCTCGGGGCGTTCATGTGATTCACTGGCTGGAAAGCGTTGATTCGACCAATCGTCGGGCCCTCAAAGCACGATTAGCACTCTGGGATGCAGTGGTTGCGCGGGAGCAGACGGCAGGCCGCGGCCGCCGTGGCCGGTACTGGAAATCACCGCTCGGCGGACTTTATATGTCGGTTGTCCTGGAAAATGAACCACTCCTGCCGCTCCGCGCGGGATTGGCAACGCGCGACGTATTACAGCTGCACTGCTCGACCCATATTGGGGTGAAATGGCCCAACGACCTGCTCTGCAATGGCGCCAAACTGGGCGGCGTGCTGTGTGAAGCAGATGGTGACCGCACGGTGGCAGGTATTGGTGTCAACCTGGAGGGTGACTCGCCAGTGGAAGGTGCAACGACTTTGGAGGTGGTTGGCGGTAGTTTGCCGCCCGCCGCCAACTGGCAGGCATGGCTCAAGCCACTCGCAACAGCCATTATCACGCGGTTGCAGCGGCTGGTGCAACTGCCTGCGCCGGAGTTCCTAGCGCGCTATCGCCTCCACGAGCAGCTACTGGGCAAGCCTGTCGCATGGGATGGTGGCCATGGCACCGCCCTTAGCATTGGCACCGACGGCGCGCTGGAGGTGCGCACTGCCACTGGGGAGGAGCGGCTGTACGCGGGTGAGGTAAGCCTTGCCTGAATTGGGTCCGGAGCATCTGCTCGAGCAGCTGGTTGCTATCCCCTCGGTAATGGGTGACGAAATGGCGAAGGCGAAGTTCCTTGCCGACTATCTTTCCGGGTGGGAACCGGAGTTACAGTCGGTCGATGAGGGCACCGTCAACCTCTGGTGCCACGCCCCCGGTGACGGCCGTCCAGTTCTGCTCTGTGGACACCTCGACACTGTACCACCCGCGCCGGGATGGGAGGCACCGCACTCTCCACGCCGTGAGAGTGGTAATCTTATTGGCCTCGGCGCGGCAGATATGCAAGCGGGTGTCGCGATTGCGGTGGAAACATTCCGTGCTTGCGCCGAAGGCGGAAGGGCCTGTCGCCGACCGCTGTCGATGCTGCTGACTTGCGATGAGGAAGGATGGTGCCGCGGCGTAAATGCAGCGCTGCCGCGACTACGCGAACTGGCGCCGGAACTGGTGCTGGTGCCGGAGCCGAGCGGAGAACGTGTCATGCTGTCAGCACCCGGCCGTGCGGTGTTCCGGCTGGCACTTGAGACCGCTGGCGGCCACGCGACGCAGGAAGGCGAGAGCGCGCTGGCGCACATGGCGGCGCTAGCGCTTGAAATCGAGGCGATGGAGGTTGCAGGTACCCAAGTCGTGCTGGAGTTCGAGTCACGCGCTCGTGGTCTAAGCCATCCGCAGGACGCACAACTGGTCGTTGATCGCCATCTTGCGCCAGGCGAGTCGCGCGACACTGTCCAGGAGGTACTAGCGCAGCTTGATTCGAGACTAACCGTTGTGGAAGTCGAGCGACCAACGCCACCACCCGAAGCGTACACGGCAGAGCATTCAGAGCTGCTCGAGCACTTGCTCACGTTGAATGACTATCCACCAAGTGATTCATCATCTGTTGGTGACTTCAATTTCCTTGCTACTGTTGCCCCAACCGCTATCCTTGGTCCGAAAGGAGGTAACCTGCACGCACCAGATGAGTGGGTGGAACTGGCCTCGGTGCGCAGAGTTTACGAGAGCTACCTGAATTTCCTGCGTGAGTGCTGATGCGCCTGCCGCAGACGCTAAATTCCCCCGCCATTCGCGTGCCGTGAACGTGAAACTAGTGCTCGTGCTTGCGCTGCTGCTGCCACTGGCAGGATGCCTGCACGATTCCAAGCTTGGACTCTTCGACTGCGAGCCATCCACTGGCGCTTGCCGTTACGAAATCCTACGTGGCGACCCATATGGTGAGCTGTTGCTCGAAATAAGTTATGTTGAGGGTAATGCTCCCGACAGCACCGCGCTGGATCTAGTGAAGCAGCGCATCTCGGAGACGACTGAAAAGTCATCGATATCAATCAAGCAGCACGCGTTCGGCAGTGATGACGACTCCTATACATTGGATGAAGTGATGGTACTCGAGGACCGCGAACGTACGCGCCACAAGGAAGGTGACACTTTCGTCGTCCACTTACTCTACCTGAACGGCGAGTATGCCGATAACCCGGACGCGCTTGGAGTAGCTTACCGTGGATCGTCAATAGTCATCTTCAAAGAACAAATCGAGGACGCCGCATTCCTTTTTGTCTCGGCGCAGGATATTGAGAAGGCGGTGCTAGTCCACGAATATGGCCACCTGGTGGCGTTAGTGAATATCGGCTATACTTCACCGCACGATCATGAGGATCCCGACCATCCAGGCCACTCGATCAATGATGAGTCTGTGATGTATTGGGCGGTCGAGTCGGTTGATTTGGGAAACCAGCTGGCGGGTGAGCCGCCTAACCAGTTCGACTCCGATGACTTGGACGACCTGCAGCGCATGCGCGAAGGCACGCTGTGAGCCCGAGGTTGGCGTGGGTGCTCGTACTGGGGTGGATGTCATTCATTGCAGTTATGAGCCACCAGTCAGTGGTCACAGGTCCGCCAACTGTGACTGGGATGCCATTGGCAGACAAGCTGAATCATCTGGCGGAATTTGCTGTGTTAGGGGCCCTGCTACGAAACGCGGTTTCGCTTCACCACCCGCTGCCGGGCGTCACGCCCGCGATGTTTGTGCTTACATTTGGTGCCTGCTATGGCGCACTTGACGAGTTGCACCAGTCGCTGGTGCCAGGGCGCAGCATGCAATTGAGTGACTGGCTGGCTGATGTGGTGGGCGTTGCGCTGGGTAGCTACGCTCTGGACCGTTGGCAGCGTTAGCCCCTACGCGTAGCTACGCAGCCGCTCGATGACCCACTCGCGGTCAAGCGTCGCCAGGAAGAATCCTAGGCGAGGACCGCGCTGCTGGCTGAGCAGCACGCGGTAGATTAGCGCAAAGAGTTCCTTCGCCTCGCACCCACTCGCTTCCTTCGCCGCATAGAATAGATCGTGCAGGGGCTGCGGTTGCCATTCTGCCTC
>ERZ651768.226-NODE-226-length-41716-cov-6.224453_pt1 | contig 41716 bp, 38 predicted proteins | sample MGYA00514754_ERZ651768 | MGnify/ENA metagenome assembly ERZ651768
CAGTCCTAGTTTCCCTGGATTGGCGGTGGTCTTTCACCGTCCTCGGGATCGCCAATCTGGCGGTCCTGGTGCCCTTGGTGCACCTGGCAGTCCGAGACAAGCCTCCGGAAGACGACGCAAGACCAAGCAGCCTGACTGCTAGGGCAATCACGCCGCCCGACTCAGCCTTGTCTTTAGGACGGACACTGACTTCCCCGCAACTCGCGCTTCTGGTCGCAATCTACATGATCTGCGGATTCCAAGACTTCTTCGTCACCATTCACATCGTGGCCTTCGCGCGTGACCAGGGAGTGGGCCCGGTCCTGGCAGGCAACCTGCTGGCACTCATGGGACTGATGGGCTTGCTAGGGGTGCTGGCTTCGGGACTGTTGGCCGACGCCTTCGGCGCGGTGCGTCCTACGGTGATCTGTTTCCTGATACGCATGTTCATCTTTACGTTCATCATCTTCGACCAGAGCACGGCGTCAATCTTCGTCTTCGGACTGTTATATGGGTTGACGTTCTTGATCACCGCGCCGCTGACGGTGGTCTTCGTGGGGAACATCTTCGGCACGGCGAGACTGGGTACATTGGCCGGTTCGATCTCCATGGCCCACCAGTTTGCCGGAGGAGCTGGGGCGTTCTTCGGTGCATGGATCTTCGATAACCGTGGCAGCTACGACGACATGTTCCGGCTGTTGCTGATACTGTCGGTCGCTGCCGCAGTGCTCACGACGCTGGTGCGGGAGAGGCGGATTGACGGGACAGCTACTTCACCGCCACCTGGATTATGAAGTCTGGGTCGTACAAATCGTAGTCCGCCTTGAAGTCACCGTAGCGGTCCACTATTTGGAACCCGGTCTCGCATAGCATGCCAGTAAGGTGGTCTTGTCTGATGGGGCAGACGGTTAGGTGGTGGACGGAGCCGTCGGAATAGGAATACCTGAGCCGTACCGTTTCTTCGCTCACTGACTCCGGATGGACGTCGACCGTCTCACCCAAGTAATAGGCTTGGTGTTTGCTGGAGAAGCCTTTGTCTAGCATGGTGTCGTAGTTGCGGTGGTCGATGATTGCCACGCCGCCGTCTTTCAAAAGTCCGTAGATCTCGCCGAGGGCCTTGCGCCGTTCGCCGTCGTCGAACAGATGCGTGAAGGCGTTACCGAGACAGACGATGGCGTCGAACCTCTCACCGGGAAAAACTTCTGACAGTAAAGTCCATTGTGCCTCCACCAGCCGGGCGTTATTCAGTCCAAACCGCGCAGCATTCTCTTTGGCCTTGTTTACCATGTTGGCCGAGCCGTCTGAGCCAGTTACTTCGAAGCCGTTCAGTTTCAGATTGACCGTGTGGTAGCCGGTTCCACACGCGATGTCTAGGACAGTCAGGACACCGTTATTGTTCAGTATCCTTTCGAAGAACCCACCTTCGGCTGCGCGTCGTTTCTCCCAATCGATCAACTCGTCCCAGCGGTCCACGAACTCGGTGGTGTACTCACTGATGAACAATTCGGAATTGTGTTCTGGTGGCATCGTCACTTGGGTCTAGGCTTGGGGTTTCCGGGCCACGAAAAAGGCCCAGCCAATCTTTCCGGCCGTGGCGGATTCGACCCAGAACTTCAGGGCGTCAACGGTGCCGTCAATGGTCTCTGCGTCCACCAGCTTCAGCAGCTTTTCCCGGTTCTCGACCACCTGCCCACGGACCCAATCGTACGAACGGGCCACGTGTTCCGACCAGTCTTCCGTCTGGAGTATCTCTAGATCTAATCCTTCTAGGGCCCGATGATAGTCAGGCAAGTCCCACATATCCGGAGATTTTACCCGGTTATAGATGCGGTTTCTGTCCACCTGGGGGGTATCGGTCCGCACCAAAATGTCGGTGAATGCCAGCGTGCCTCCCGGCAGCAGGACCCGCCGGCACTCAGAAAGCACTTTCGCTTTATCAGCGGCGTGTAGGAACGCCTCCTGACTCCAGACGACATGGAACGAATCGTCGGCGTAGATTAGGTCGTGAAAATCCCCGTATTCGTAATCGATCTGGTTCTCCAGAGCTGCTTCAAGGGTGCGGTCCCAGGCCAACTCCAGTTCGGTCTCACTGATGTTGATGGCCGTGATCTGGCAGCCGTATTCGGACGCCAGGTAGCGGGCCGTGGAGCCGTAGCCGCAGCCTAGGTCCAGCACTCTGGTCTCAGGCGTCAGATGCACGGCCTGGGCCATGATCTCGTTGGTGTGCTCCATGGCCTCGGGGTGGGGGCACTCCTCCGAACACGGCACGCCAAGGTGCAGGTTGTCGCCCCAGATGGTGCGGTAGATCTGGTCGGCCGGGCCGTCGTAGTAGGTTTTGGTGCTGGAAACGATCGCTTCGGTGTTTTTGTTCGTCATGGGTTGTTATTCGTCTATCCTGCGGGCTGGAGCTCGGTGAACGGCCGGCAGGGCGCCCTCATCCTAATCTTCTCATCCTTCCGGGGAAGGACGGGAGAACGGACGCTTGTTCTGCCTAGGAACATCTTAGTGGAAAAGCTGGCCACCGTTAACGTTATAGGCCTGGCCGGTGATGAACGACGCGTCGTCACCCGCCAGAAACGCCACCATGTCGGCCACGTCCTGGGGCTCGGCGATTCGGCCCAGGGGGGTGTTCTGCGCGGAGTTCTCGACGATCTGGCCGCGGAACTCTTCCTGAGTGATGCCCCGTTCCTGTGCCTGGTCGCGTTCCCAGTAGCTCATCCGGTCGGTGTTTATCGGGCCGGGGCAGACGGCGTTCACGGTGATGCTATAGGGCGCCAGGTCCATAGCCGTAGCCTGGGTCAGGCCCACCACGGCGAACTTAGAGGCCGAGTAGGCGGCCCCGTTGGCGCTGGCCTGCTTGCCGGCGTTGGAGGCGATGTTGATGATGCGCCCGCCCCTGCCCGCGTCGATCATGTGGGGCGCCACCAGTTTAGTGGTGAGAAAGACGGCGGTGGTGTTGATGGCCAGGAAGTGGTCCCAGACCTCTTTCTCCAGTTGGGTCACTGGCACCTTGTCCTTACCGATGATGGCTCGGGCGTTGTTGACCAGGATATCGATGCGCCCGAAATGGTCGATGGTCTGTTCCACCATATGCTCGATCTCTCGCGGGTCGGACAGGTCGCAGTAGATAGGCAAGGCACGCCGACCCAGGGCCTGTACCTCTTCGGATACGGTATCGATGCCGCCCCACTCGTTCCTGACCTCCGCTGGCGGCAGGTCCGACGCCTCCCGGTGGACGTCGCTGAGGGCAACGTCAGCACCCCGTCCGGCCAGCTTCATGACCGTGGCCCGGCCCACGCCGCGCATGCCTCCCGCGCCGGTAATCAAGACTACTTTCCCATCTAGTTCGGGCATGACTGTCTCCATCCTTGGTCTGAATAGTCTGGAAGTGCCGCCAGTGTAATCCACGGTCATGGTCAATACAACGCCATCCCGGAATTTCTTGACAGCCCCGATGGGTGCCAATATAGTCCAGCCAATTCAAAATAGCGGTCCGGCGGAGGTTGTCATGAGCACTTCGATTATCCGTGGCGGTTATGTCATCTGCGAGGCGGGAGTGGACGCCGGGTCCAGCCGGGTGATCTCCGATGGGGCCGTGTTCCAGCGGGACGGTATCATCAAAGCCGTGGGCGCCTACGACGACATCAAAGCGGCCCACCAGGCCGACGAGGAACTGGGCGGACCGGGCTACCTGGTCATGCCGGGTCTCGTGAACGCCCATCACCACGGCCGAGGCGTTAGCACCTTCCAGATGGGGTGCATCGACGACTGTCTGGAGACCTGGATCCTATCGGGTTGGGGCCGCCGTCCCTACGACCACTACCTGATGACCCTCTACACGGCCATCCAGATGATCGAGTCGGGCACGACCACCACGATGTACAACCACGCCCAGACGCCGGCGACCGGTCTGGCTGATGATGTGTCCGAGGTCCTGCGAGGGTTCGCCGCCGCCGGTATGCGCACCGCGTTCTCGGTCTACTTCCGAGAACGTAACCGGGTGGTCTACCAAGACGACGATCAGTTCATTTCGGGTCTGCCCGGAGATCTGGCAGGTTCCCTGCGGCAGTTCCTGGCGGCGGTGGACCTATCCGAGGAAGAGTATTTCTCGGTGTTCGAAGGCCTGCACCAGGAGTATTCAAAAAAGCCCGATTCCAGAGTAACGGTGCTGCTCAGTCCCAGCAACGTCCAGTGGGTCTCCGACGACTTCCTGCTGCGCACCAAGAAAGAGGCGGCCCGGACCGGCGCCCCTATCCACATCCACCTGGTGGAGAGCCTTTATCAAAAAGAATACGGCCTGCGGACCTGGGGCCACACCCCCATCGAGCACCTAAACAACCTGGGGTTCCTGGGGCCCGAGGTCTCCTGCGCCCACTCGGTGTGGCTGACCGACCAAGACATCGACATCATGGCTGGGACCGGAACGACAGCCTGTCACAACCCCAGCTCCAATCTGCGCCTGAAGAACGGCATCGCCCCGGTGAACGCCATGCTGGAGAAGGGTATGAACGTTGCCCTGGGAACCGACAGCACATCGATCAACGACGACGACGATATGGTGCAAGAGATGCGGTTGGCCGCCAAATTACACCGGCAGCCCAAGATGGACATGCCAGCGCTTAACTCCCACCAGGCCCTGCGTCTAGCCACGGCAAACGCCGCCCGGCCAACCTCACTCCAAGACAAGATTGGGACTATAGAACCGGGCCGTTTTGCGGACCTGGTGCTGCTGGACCTGAACGCCATGACCGAGCCTTACTCGGACGCTGGCATCGACGTGGTGGACATGCTGCTCTACCGGGGCAAGGCGTCGCACGTCGACACGGTGATGATTCAGGGCGAAGTGGTGGTCCGGAACGGTACATTCGTCAAGATGGACAAGGCTGAGGTGCTGCGGGAGATCAAGGATCAGTTCGCCCGGCCGGTGGAGGGACAGGCCCTGGAGGCCAAGAAACTGGCCCAGGGGCTGACCCCGTTCGTCCAGGAGTTCTACAAGGACTGGGGCAAGGGGGGCAACACGCCCCACTACGACTACAACGGCCGGGTTTAGGGCCGTAAGTCCCGAAATATCACAGGCTGTCTTGAGACCATTTTTCGATCTCAATGAACGCGTTCGCCGTTTTCCGGCGAGTGCCTTCCGCTGACTCCAGAGTCCTGTCAAGGAATCCTTTGCCGGATTTGGCGCCCAATTCACCTTTATTCACCTTCTCTTGGATAAGCTTCATCACATCCATCGATGAATCGATGTCCGGTAGGACGCGTTGGACACCGGCCAATATCAAATCCCACCCGATTCCATCCTCCACGCGCTCAAAGATCCCGGCTGCTACCCAGTTCAAGGGGTGGCCCGTTTTCAGCACCGTGTCGATATCCTCGGGGCTGGCGATACCTTGCTGGACCATCGATAGGGCTTCCTTCATCAATGCCACTTCAAGGCGGATGGCAATGAATCCTGGGATCTCTTTTTGGACCATCGCCGGTTTTTTCCGACTTTAGTCAGGGCCTGAAAAACGATTCCCACCGTCTCATCGGAGGTCTGTTCGGTGCGGACGACCTCCACCAGCGGAGACAGATAGGACGGCCCCGTATAGTGGGCAACCAATACCCGGTCTGGGCGCCGGGTTACCTCGGCAAAACGGCTGGGAATGATTGTTGAAGTGCTGTTTGCCAAGATCGTCCGATCCGGACAGAACGCGTCCAGGTCTCTAAAGATCTGCTGCTTCAGGTCAAGGTTCTCGTAAACCGCCTCCAAAACCACGTCGGAGTCCCGTGACGCTTCTTCCAAGGACGTGGTGGTGGAAATTTCGTCAGGGCTGCCTGGGCGCGGGCCGGCTCTTCCATCTCCAGCGCCACTAATCTATCCAAGTCGGCCTTGATGAAATCCATACCCCTCTGAAGACTCGATTCTGTAGTGGAATTAAGATGCACCTAGTAACCCGCCAAGCCCAAAGTGAGGGCGATTCCGTGACCCATATTCCCGGCGCCGATAACCGCAATGGTTTTTACATCATTGAATTCCATGTCTACTCCCAATCCTTGGCTGACTTGGCATTCTACTCAGAAATCTCAGGCACCACAACCAGACTGGTGAGCGCCGGATGCGCCTTGCCCATGTGTTAGTATTGGGGCGACTGCCAGGCGTGGAGGTAAACACGTCCGGCTTCGCTAAAAAGAAAATAAGCTGGCAGGAGTGAACAAACCATGGCCACAGTAGGAAGCGGCAAATACACTTACGAATACGTCCCTAACTGGGCCCAGATGCCCGCGGGCCAGGAGATGGGCACGGCCAGCGCAGTGGCAACCGACTCCCAGGGCTGGGTCTACATCTTCCAGCGCAAGGACCCACCGGTGTTGGTCTTCGACCGGGACGGCAACTTCCTGAGATCATGGGGCGCGGGCATGTTCGACGACCCCCACGGCATCTTCATCAAGGACGACATCGCCTACCTCACCGACCGGGAAGGCTCAATCGCAATGAAGGCCACCCTGGACGGCAAGCCATTGTTGTCCATCGGGACCAAGGGCGAGTACTCGGACACTGGCTGCGAGGTCGCGGGCGAAGTTTGCCCCCGCTCGGCCGGCCCATTCAACTACGTCACCGAGATGGTTCCCGCGCCCAACGGCGACCTCTATATCTCCGACGGCTACCGGAACGCCAGGGTCCACCGCTTCTCGGCGGCCGGCGACCTGATCTCATCCTGGGGCGAACCGGGGAAGGGCGGCCCAAACCAGTTTCATCTGCCCCACAGCCTGGTCGTGGGCGACAATGGCAATGTCTACCTCTGCGACCGGGAGAACAGCCGTGTCCAGGTGTTCTCTCCAGACGGCGAATACATCACCATGTGGACCGACATGCAGCGTCCTCTGGACATATCCATCGACAGCGAGGGAATCTTCTACACCAGCGAGCGCCCCACCGAGACTGGACCCGCCCAGATGAGCGTGTTGGACGGCGACGGCAAGGTGCTGGAACGCTTCCCGTGTATCTCCGCCCACGGCTCGTGGGTGGACGCCCACGGCGACCTGTACCTGTCCCTGGGCGCCGAGAAGAGCGTCGACAAGTACGTCCGGGTCGGGTAAAAGGTCGCGAAGAGGGACTCATGGCCGACGGAATGAAGGAACAGCCGAAACGCAGTTTGTCCGGCTTGGACGTGAAGCCGGTCTATACGCCGGACGATCTGGCCGGTACCGACTTCGCCCGCGACCTAGGCCAGCCCGGCGAGTTCCCTTTCACCCGCGGGCCCTACCCCAACATGTACCTGGGCCGGCTGTGGACCAGGCGTCAAATCGCCGGCTTCGGTACTGCGCAGGCCACCAACGAACGTTACCGGTTCCTGTTGGACCACGGCCAGAACGGCATCAGCACCGACTTTGACCACCCCACGTTGACCGGCTACGACTCGGATCACGAGTTGGCCGAGGGCGAAGTCGGCCGCTTGGGCGTCGCCATCGACTCAGTACGGGACATGGACGACCTGTTCCTGGATATACCCCTAGACAAGGTCAGCGTATCTCTGACAATCAACCATCCGGCCATTGTGCTGCTGGGCATGTTCCTGTCCGTATCCGAGCAGCGGGGCGTCGATTGGAGCAAGCTCCGAGGCACAGTCCAGAACGATTCATTGAAAGAATTCCACGGGCAGAAGACCTTTGCCCTGGGACCCGGCCCGTCCTTGAAGCTGACCACGGACATCGTGGAGTTCTGCACCAAGCACGTGCCAAACTGGTACACCATCTCCATCTCCGGCTATCACATTCGAGAGAGCGGTTCCGACGCAGTTCAAGAGCTCGCTTTCACCATCGCCCAGGGCATGGCCTACGTTGAGTCGGCCTTGGAGCGGGGCCTGCCGGTAGATAGTTTCGCGCCTCGCCTATCGTTCTTCTTCGGCTGCCACAACGATGTCTTCGAAGAGGTTGCCAAGTATCGGGCGGCTCGGCGTATGTGGGCCCGAATCATGAAGGACCGCTACAAGGCTTCAAAACCAGAGTCCATGCGGCTACGGTTCCACACCCAGACATTGGGTTCGACGCTGATGCGCCAAGACCCGCAGAACAACATCGCCCGTGGCACCTTGCAAGCCCTCGCGGCCGTCTTGGGAGGGACCCAGTCGCTGCACGTCAGCGGCTATGACGAAGCCTTCGACATACCTTCGGAAGAAGCCATGCGCATGTCCCTGGCCACCCAACTGATCCTGTCCCACGAGTCGGGGGTGACCAACACCGTGGACCCGCTGGCCGGGTCTTATTTCGTGGAAAGCTTGACCAACGAAATCGAAGAGGCCGCCTGGGGGTATATATCCAAGATCGAGGAGATGGGCTCCGGCGAGTATCCGATAAAATCCGGCATGCTAAGCGCCATCGACACCGGCTATATCGAACGGGAAATCGCCCGGTCGGCCTACGAATACCAACTCCGAATCGAAAGCGGCGAGCAGGTGGTGGTGGGCCTGAACCAGTACCAGTCCGAGAGTGCCCAGAAACTGGAGCTGTTCCAGTTCGACCCCGAAGAAGAAGAATGGCAGAAGGGACGGCTGGCCGAGACCCGCGGCGGGCGCAGCCCCGCAGATGTGAAGTCGGCGCTGTCCTCCCTGAAACAAGCGGCCCTCGACGACAAGAACCTAATGCCGACGGTCCTAGAAGCAGTCGGAGCGCTGGCCACCGAGGGCGAGATACTGGACACCATGCGCGACGTCTACGGCGAGTACGTGGATCCGGGGGTGTTTTAGGCTGTGGTATCTCCGCCCACGAATATCAAAGTTCTCCTGGCCAAGTTGGGCTTGGACGGGCATGACCGAGGGATAAAGGTCATCGCCAGGGCCATGCGTGACGCCGGCATGGAAGTCGTCTACATGGGCATGCGGGTCACTCCCGACCAAGTTGCCCAGACCGCTCTGCAAGAAGACGTCGATGTGGTGGGCATCAGTATCCTGTCCGGCGCCCACATGCGGTTGATTCCCCGTCTGACCAAAGCCCTCCAAGAACGGGAGATTCTCGACGATGTCCTAGTCATGGTGGGCGGCACCATCCCCGAAGACGACGTTGAGCCGCTACAGAAGATGGGAGTGCAAGGCGTGTTCCCAGTGGGCAGTTTCACCACTTTAATGACCGAATTCATCACCGCCAACGTCAGCCGGGGCCGGTCGGCGCCTCAGGTCTAGCCGTCACTCCCAGCCAGATGACTTCATCCATGGAATGGCCTCCCCGATACTCCGAGAACTTCACCCCCAATCTAGACCAGGAATACTGGTCACCGGAATTGGAGACCATGCCGCCGGCCGAGCGGGACAAGCACATCCTGGCCAAGTTGAAGCGCCAGGTCCATTACGCCTTCGAGAATTCGGGCTTCTACCAAGAGTTTTACAAGGATGCCCCGGTCGATCCAGCCAATCTGGCCAGCCTTGAAGAATTCGCCCAACTGCCCATCCTCACGAAAGAAGACATCCGACGAGAACAGGAAGAGCACCCTCCCTACGGCCGGTTCCTCTGCGTGCCGCCGGAAGACATCTTCCGGGTCCATGGCACATCGGGGACCACAGGCCGGCCCACGGTCTTCGGCATCGGCAAGGAAGACTGGGACCGTATCGGGGAAGCCCACGCGCGAATCCTCTGGGGCGCCGGGCTGCGTCCTGAAGACACTGTTATGGTCGCCGCCGTCTTTAGCCTATATGTGGGAAGTTGGGGGGCTTTGGTCGGGGCCGAACGCTTGGGGGCGACCTGCTTCCCCTTCGGCAGCGGCGCTCCGGGCCAGACCGAACGGGCGGTGGAATGGTCCACCACGGTGAAGCCCTCCGTGCTCTACGGCACCCCGTCCTACGCCCTGTATCTGGCGGAGACCGCCCGGCAGATGGGCTTCGACCCCAAAGAAGATTTCGGCTTCCGGTTCATGTTTTTCTCCGGAGAGCCGGGAGCCAGCGTCCCCGCCACCCGCCGCTTGATCGAGGAGACCTTCGGCTGCTACATCGTCGACCAAGGCACCATGGCCGAGATGACTCCCTGGATGAGCGCTTCTGGTTGCCGTCACCTGGACGGCGGGATGCACCTCTGGCAGGACATCGTCTACACCGAGATGGTCGATCCCCAGTCCAAGTTGGGCCTGCCTCTGGGCGAGGAAGGGGTGCCGGTCTACTCCCACACCGAGCGCACCTCCCAGCCCATGATCAGATACTGGTCCGGAGACATCGCGCGCTGGGACATGGTGGACTGCCCCTGTGGGCGCACCTACCCCACGCTGGTCGCCGGCATCTACGGCCGAGTGGATGACATGATCATCGTCCGGGGCCAGAACGTGTTTCCGTCACGAATCGAGGATGTGCTCCGCGGCATGGACGAGTTCGGCGGCGAGTTCCGGCTGGTTCTTGAGCGGGAGACCGGGCAGATGGACCGTCTGACGGTACAGGCCGAAGTGTTGAACGAAGCATTCGCCTCCCGGGAGTTCGACCCGTCGGCGTTGGAGCCCGTGCGGGAGCGGTTCACCGGGGCACTGCGCCGGGCGATCGGGGTCAGCGTGGCGGTGGAACTGAAGCCTGCGGGGGAGTTCGAGCGCACCCAATTCAAGGCCCGCCGTATAATTGACCTGCGCACACATTGAACCGTCTTCAAAGCCAAAGAGACAAGGGGGGAACACAATGACTTCCAGGAGGCCCACCTATGGTGGGTTGGATCACTCCTTGGGTGAGACAATTGACCTCATCAGGGACACCGTGCGGCAGTTCTCGTCCCAGGAGATCGCACCACGGGCCGCGGAGATCGACCAGACCGACGCGTTCCCAAGAGACCTGTGGCCCAGACTGGGCGACCTTGGACTCCTGGGTATCACTGTCTCTGAAGAATACGGCGGCGCCGGACTTGGCTACTTGGCCCACGCCGTCACCATGGAAGAGATTTCCCGAGGCTCCCCAAGCGTCGGCCTCAGCTACGGCGCCCACTCCAATCTCTGCGTCAACCAGATATTCCGGAACGGCACCGATGACCAGAAACGGCGCTACCTGCCCAAGCTGATCGACGGACAGCACGTTGGGGCCCTGGCCATGAGCGAGCCCGATGCCGGGTCCGATGTGGTTAGCATGACCCTGGGCGCCGAGAAACAGGGCGACCGCTACGTCTTAAACGGCAGCAAGATGTGGATCACCAACGGCCCCGAAGCCGACACCCTAGTGGTCTACGGCAAGACCGACCCCGAAGCGGGCTCCCACGGCATCACCGCATTTCTGGTCGAAAAGAGTTTCGCCGGGTTCCAAGCATCGCCCAAGCTGGACAAGATAGGAATGCGCGGCTCCAGCACCTCAGAGCTGGTGTTTCAGGACTGCGAGGTGCCCGAGGAGAACGTCCTTGGCGAAGTCGATCATGGCGTCAGGGTGCTGATGAGCGGACTAGATTTCGAGCGCCTGGTGCTGGCCGCCGGCCCATTGGGCATCATGCAGTCGTGTCTGGACGTGGTTCTACCCTACGTCCACCAACGGGAGCAGTTCGGACAGCCCATCGGCGAATTTCAACTGATCCAGGCCAAATTGGCCGATATGTATACATCGCTTTCAGCCTGTCAGTCCTATGTGTATGCCGTGGCGCGGGCAGCCGACCGGGGCGAGAGCAACCGCAAAGACGCCGCCGGCTGTCTCTTGTTCGCTGGTGAACAAGCAACTCAGGCAGCGCTCCAAGCCGTGCAGACCCTGGGAGGCAACGGCTACATCAACGATTTCCCCACAGGCCGGCTACTGCGGGACGCCAAGCTTTACGAGATCGGCGCCGGCACTAGCGAGATACGCCGCATGCTCATCGGACGTGAGCTCTTCCGCGAGTCCGAGTAGCTTTAGCCGCACCGCCGACGCCGGGTATGGCATCAAAGCATGCGTATCCATCCGCTCGGGGCGGTTGTTCATAGGTATCGATAACAACTGCCCGCGATCCAACCCTCCTTGGGTGACCGTTTTTGAATTCGATGCACCGAATACGGCGCGTCGGCGTTTTCTGGCCGGTGGTCTCGGTCTTCTTGCTATTGGTGGCTGCCTGCTCGTCCGGTGAAAACGGGACTTCCACCGCCACTGCTCCTGGCACCTCCGGTTTCCTCTACCGCAGCAATAAACTGATGTTCGATCGTAAGACAGAGACCCTCTGGCACCAATTCCGGGGCGTGCCGGCGGTTGGCCGTTGGTGGGCAGCGGTATGGAATTGGAAATCCTGCCCATGACTCTCACGATCTGGTCCGATTGGGTGGCCGAACACCCTGACACCACCGTCCTGGATTTGGGCACTGGAATCTATCCCGAAGATGCTTACACCCCTGAGTCGCAGAACGATTCGGCATATTTTGGATACCGGTTTCAGAAGGACACCATATTCCCGATGCCGGAACGAAACACCGACCTAGGAGCCAAAGAGCAGGTGGTTGGACTAACGTTCGGTGACGAAGCCAGGGCCTATCCGGTGTCTCTGTTCGACGGCCTGTCTGTGATCAACGACACTCTGGTAGGCAGAGAAGTTGTCATCTTCGCCGCCGGCGAAGCGACCGGAGTCCGGGCCTACGAGCGCGACGGCCATGTCTTCACTCGGTCCCAATCGGCCACCAGTCAGGCGGTGACACTCACGGATGAGAACAGCGTGGCCTGGCAGGTTGGCGAAAATACTCTAATGAGCCTAGATGGCTCGGGCGAGACCCTGAACCAGGTCTCCAGCCGCGATTCCTACTGATTCGGCTGGTACGCCTTCTACCCCCACGCCGGCATCTTCGCGCCTTAGCCCCAGCATCAGGCTGCAATTCCCCTGTCTCGCGCGTGCCGCGCCCCATTTATCCGCTATCTTGTGGCTTATTTAATTGTATTAATTTAAAATTAATCATAGAATTAATATAATTTTCCAAGCTAAATGCAGGATGTTCGCCCATCGCCCGGCCGGGCCGGTCGACCGCGGATGCCTGCTGACCGGGGTCTAAAGAGTCCAACTCGGACCGTGGCCCTGGCCCCCGCGCCGCAAATGTAGCGGCGGAGGAAGGGAGTTCGGGCATGCGGAAACAATTAACGCTATTGCCGGTCACGCTATTGATGATAGCGTTGGCGGCGGTGGCATTCTTCGCCAATCAGAGCACTATTCACGCCGATGACGACCACGGTGACTATCGTTTCACTTCCACCAACCTGAATATTGGTTCAGGGGCCGTCTCCGGGATTATCGATCCTTCCGACATCCTCTTCGATGTGGACTATTTCTCGTTCCAGGCTTTGAGAGGGGTCAAATACAGCTTCGTACTCGATGAGATTACAGTGGTGGATGCCAACATCTCCATAATCAACTCGATCTCGCGCGGAAACAACAACTCCCCTGAACAGGAAATCACGGTGACCGGCGGCCAGAAGACCGTTACCTGGGTGGCCCGGACCACCGACACCTATTACGTTGAAGTAGCCGGCACCATCAATAATTTCGACGGCTCGTTCTACCTAGGCGATTACACCCTCACCGGATTCGAGGACACACGTTTCGTCGACCGGCATTCCGACGAAAGCACCGGCGCCACCCAGATATCCGCCGGGAACATCTACCAGGGCGCGGTCAGTCCCTGGAGCAACCAGCCCAGCCTCATCAACACCGTCGACGGCGGAGACGACGCCGACTTCTTCTCGTTCCAGGCCCAGCGCGGCGTTAAATACACCGTTGAGATCGACCTCGGGACCTCCGAAGGCGTTGAGATCGCGATCCACACTGGTCTGGCAGGGCTAGAAAAGACCAACGACGGGATCGGCAGTACCTTGAGTTGGATCTCTCCCAAGAACAGCACCTACTACGTCGCGGTAAACGGCACGACCCGGGTACGCGACTCCAGCGGAACGTACGCCATCAAGCTGAACGCTGAGACCTCGCTCCTCGACCAACACTCGCAAACCGTCACCGGTGCGACGGTGGTCAGCTTCGGCAACGCCCACCAGGGGTCCATCAGTCCCGCAGACGACTTGGACTATTTCTCCTTCCCAGCCCAGCGCGGTGCCAGATACAACTTGGACGTTACGTTGGGCAGTGTCGACGGAGTGGCGCTGACCATCACCAACACCAGCGGCACCAGCCTGGCTTCCAACGGAGGCGTGGGTACGAACCTTGAATGGCTGTCTCCGGCCAACGGGACCTTCTTGGCCGTGATCTCAGCATCGACTCAGGTACCGAATGTCATCGGCACCTACTCTCTAAACCTCAGCAGTGACAACACGCTGCAAGACCACCACGGCGACTTCCCTGGGATCGCCTCGGTGCTCAGCTTCGGCAATGCCCATCCGGGCGCCGTTAGCCCGAAGACCGACCGGGACTATTTCTCCTTCCTGGCCGAACGGGGCGTCAACTACTCAGTTGCTTTAGAACTGATCACCGCCAACGGCGCAGTCATATCCATCGAGAACTCGTCCGAAGACACACTGAGCAGCACCAACGGGCTGGGCACGGGCCTGGGTTGGACCGCAGCCAGCACCGGACTGTTCTACGTTGTGGTGTCTCACTCGCCACAGGCCACGGTGGGAATCGGGTCCTATGCCCTTACAGTGTCGGCGAACACCAGCCTGGAAGACCGGCATCTAGACACTGCTTCCGCGGGCACTCCACTTAGCTTCGGCACCGTCTATCAGGGGGCCATCAGCCCCAAGTCAGACCAGGACTTCTTCACCTTCCCGACCCAACGGGGAGTGGAGTATCTGTTGGACCTGACCTACGGATCAGCCACAGCAGTCTCATTGGAGGTCAACAGCGTGGGTGGCAGCGCCGACACCGGCGCGCGCAACTTCGGCGAGACCAACATCGTAACTTGGACCGCCCCAGACACGGCCACCTATTTCGTCAAGGTCTCGGCTTCGGCTAAAGCGGCCGAACCCACCGGAACGTACTCGCTGAAGGTCACACCGGATACGACGTTGCAGGACCGACACAGCGACACACCCACCGAAGGTACAACCATCGGCTTTGGCAATGCTATCGCCGGCGCCATCAGTCCTTCCAGCGACTACGACTACTTCCTGTTCTTAGCAGACAAAGATGTCTCCTACACCGTAGATGTCACACCTGGCACCGTGGCAGGGGTCAGGTTCTCGTTGGAGAACGCGGCGGCCGAGTTCTCAACGTCCAACTTCGGACTGGAGCAGTCGTTGGAATGGAAGGCTCCGGAAGCGGGCTGGTATACCCTGGCAGTTTCCGCTTCGGGCCGGGTGATCAATCCCACCGGGACCTATCTCATCACCATCAACCGTCAGGGCGACACCCGCCCCGAGACGCCCAAGGTGATCGACCCGGTCACAGACCCCGTAGAAGTTCCGTTGCCGGGAATCACTGGGCCTATCGGCACAGCCTTGATGCTTGAGTCCCGTGTCTCGCCTCTGGGAAGCATCGTGCGGGTACCTGTGACATTCAACCAAGGAGAAAGCATCACCAGCTTGGGCTTCACCTTGAACTACGATCCCGACTCCCTCCGGGTGCTCAACGTGGAGCGGGGTTCCCGGTTAACCGAGGAATCCTTCACATACGATACCGACACCTTGGGCGAGGTACGGTTCGGATTCGCCTCAACCGAGGGCACAACCCCTGGCGGGACCGCAGCGGTGATCGAGTTCCAGGTCGTTGGGACCGCGGGGGCCGTTAGTTCGATAACCCTGTCAGATGCCCTGGTCAATCACAATACAAGCGGACCGCTGACGATGCAGTTGGTCGGCGCCGACTTCAAGGTGGGCCCAAGGATGCTGGGCGACGCCGATGGAGACAGTCATATCACCGCACTGGACGCTCTACAGGTACTGCGGATGGCGTCCAATCTGCAGAAGGTAGACCCGGCTCTGGACGTAAACAACGATGGCAAGATAACCATTGATGATGCCCGAATCATTCTGAACATGGCCCGGCCTAGTTAGGGGAGCAGATCATGCGCTGGATATTGGAAGTCGCATACATCGGAATAGCCACCAGTTGGAAGTGGCTGCTGGGGTCGACGGCCGTTGTCGCCGCCCTGGTAGGAATCTTATTCGGCGTGGGTGTGCTCGGAGGCGGTGGAGAAGCGGGGACGACCGATAACCCCCCTCTGGCCGCCTCACCCACGCCCACCCCGGCCGCGAGTCCTTCTCCCACGCAAGCGGCGAGTCCTTCTCCCACGCAGGTGGTCACACCGACCGCAACCCCTCAGCCCACCGTAGCTCCGGCGGCCAAGTTCATCTCGGTGCCGGTCCTGGCGACGCGGGCAAACAATGTAGGAAGCTTGGAGTTTGTCCTGGTCTATGACCCGGCCAAACTGGAATTGGCCCAGGTGGAACGGGGCCTGTTATCCGGGGACGCGCTGATCGACTACAGTTCTCCGGGACCAGGACGGCTGTGGGCCGGCATCATCGACATCAACGGGTTGGACGGCAGTGGGCCGGTGGCGGTGGTAAAGTTCAAAGTTCGGGACAATGTTGGCGGTACCATGCCTCTATCCCTGGAGAGCATCTCCGCCTACGACGCCAACACCTTGGTGGACATCCTCACGACGACCACGCCAGGGGAATTCACTGGGGCTGCCCTGACGCCCCTCTCTCCCATCGTGACGTTCCAGTAGTCAACGAACCGTACAGGCAACCAAAACTCGGAATCTTAGTGGGGAGGCGCATTGAACGTGCCTCCCCACTGTTTTGCACTCTTTCCACATGGGTTGTTCTCACCTACAATGTTGCCCGGTATCAACGACTAAGCACGAAACGATGGAGGGGAGATTATGCCTAATCTGACACTTGCGGAAGCTGAAACAATTTTGGCCGGGTCCAAGGCGAAGATGGTGGAGCTGGGCGTCAAGATGAGTATCTCGGTGGTTGACCCGCGTGGAGACCTGATCACCATGTGCAAGATGGACGGAGCTCCTTGGCGGACTCCCGTGGTATCTCGTGGCAAAGCGGTCGCCTCGGCCAGCTTTGAGGTAGCCAGCGGCGCATTAACCGATAACTCTCAGGCCCCGATCTTCCGGGCCTTCATGGCCATGGAAGGCGGCCATTTCATTCCTGGTCAAGGCGCGTTGCCCGTCTTCAGAAATGGCGAGATCATCGGCGCCGTCGGTGGCAGCGGCGGAACAGCCCAAGAGGATGAAGACTGCGCCCGGGCAGGCATCGAGGCCGCAGGGTTTTCAGCCACCCGGTAATCACCAACCGAATCCAGTCGTGTCGCACGTAGGGGCAGGTTTTTAACCTGCCCTTTCGCTTCGCCACGTCGGTGGTAGAAACCAAGGTCCGGTATGTCGTGCCACGGAGCTTCTTCCCGGTACAAACCGGATATACGACACGCAGGGCGGGTTAGAAACCCGCACCTACGGGTTGAGCTGAGCAACCCTTGGTGGACGGGGTGCGCTCCCGGATTGTAGACTGAACCGCAGATGATCACGGCCCCAGATAGGCCTTGGCAGCGGGTCTCGGAGTTGAATCATGCACGTCGGTACATCAACATTCTTCCAGAACCACGGTAAAACCCGGACGGACCTTGAGGTCTACCAGAACGAACTGCGTCTGGCCGACCTCTGCGAACCCTTGGGTTACGACTCGATCTGGGGCGTGGAACACCACTTCACCGACTATACCATGTGCCCGGATGTCCTCCAGTTCCTTTCCTACATGGCGGGGCGGACCGAAAGGATCCAGCTGGGCAGCATGGTGGTGGTACTTCCCTGGCACAACCCGCTGCGGATCGCCGAACAATTCTCCGTCCTCGACCACCTGAGCGGCGGCCGCGCAATCGTCGGCGTAGGCCGGGGCCTGGGCCGGGTAGAATTTGAGGGGTTCGGTCTGGACATGGCCGAGTCCCGGACCAGGTTCGCAGAGAGCGCCAAGATGTTGGTCCAGGCGTTGGAAGAGGGTATCGCCGAGTCCGACGGAGAACTGATCAAGCAGTCCAAAGTTGACATCAGGCCCAAGCCGTACAAGAGTTTCAAAGGCCGGACCTACGCCGCCGCAGTCTCGCCCGAGTCGTCACTGGCGTTGGCGCAATTGGGCTTGGGCATGCTGATAATCCCGCAGAAGCCGTGGAGCGAGGTGGAAAACGAACTTAAGGCCTACCGGGAGATCTTCCAGGAGGTCAACGGCGCGCCCGCGCCTCCGCCCATCGTCGTGGGGTTCACCTTCTGCCACGAGGACGAAGAACGAGCCAGGGAGATGGCCACCGAGTATGTCGGCAACTATTGGGACTCGATCATGGACCACTACGAGTTCCGCAGCGACCACCTCAAAACGACCAAAGGCTACGAGTACTACGGCAAGTTCACCGAGAAGATCGAAAGATACGGCAATCAAGACGTCAAGGACTTCTTCTTAGACCTGCAGGTATGGGGTACTCCCGAGCAGTGCTACGAGAAGATCTTGTCCACCCGTGGCCGCATCGGCAGCGAGTCATACTTGGCGGCCTTCAGCTTCGGCAGCATGCCCTACGATGAGGTTGAAAAGAGCATGAGGCTCTTCGCCAGTGAAGTGCTGCCCCGCCTCAAGAAAGTTCCGGCATCCGTCTGACCTACTCGCCAGTGTAGCGGATGTCTTCGCTCTTGATTTCGCCCATGGCACGCCAGGCGAACCGCTCGCTGTAGGCGTTTTCGACTCCCTCGAGGGCGTCGGCCGCCAAGCCACCCAAGACCGGGGCGAACTTGAAGGCGTGTCCGCTCCCGCCGGTAACCACGACCAGCCCATGCCGCTCGGGGTCACGGGCGATCCAAAAGTCCCCGTCCCAGGTGTCGCAGTAGAGACACATCTTCGTCCCATGGAATGGTAGCGACGCTAAAGACGGCAACGACTGGGCCAGAAACTCCCGGCAGCGGGCTTCTTGCTCGGGGCTGATAACCCTTTCGGCGTCGGCGTGGACCCGTGTGCCCCGCCCGTGGTTGGCCATCTTGAATACGCCCTCAGAGTTAGCGGGAAAGCCGTACCAGCCGCTGCGTGGAATGTCCGCGCCCCAAGGTGGGAAGGACGGCGCCCGGTAGGCATCGGGGTCCTGAGGCTTAAAGTAGAAGATGGGCTGACCCACCGGCCACATCCGGTCTGATAACTCCGGAAGCAAGATCGGCGTCCAGACACCGGCCGCCACCACCACCCACTCAGCCCGCAGTTCAGTCCCATCAGAAGAGACCGCCCCAACAACCTTGTTGCCCTCTTGTAGCAGCCCAGAGGCAGTGAAGCCGGTCACGATGGAAACACCGGAATTCTGGGCGTCCAGGGCCAAGCTGGCCATTATCTCACCGGCCTCAGCCCACCCGGCCCTTGGATTGAAATAGCCGTCAATGTAGTGGCCCGAGTTCCAACGGGGATACTTGTTTGCCAGGTCGCCGGGAGCCAGCTTCTCCAGAGGGAAGCCCCGACCGGTCAGGAGGCTGTAGGAGTCTTGCTCGAATGACCCGACGGCCATGGGGACCGAGGACATGAGCAGAAAGCCGTCTTCGTGGTAGAGTTCCCGGCCCCAATTGGTATTCCAACGATGCCAGCCGTCGATGGCGTCGGCGCCGAGGGAGGAGTATAGCCCGTCGCCGCCGTAGTCCATGCGCACCATGCGGCTGAGGTCGTTGGAGGCCGCCAGAGGATGCGGGACCGGGCCGGGGTCGGCAACGGTGACCCGGTACCCCCGTTGTTGTAGCTCCCGGGCAGCGGTCAGGCCGAAGACACCGGCCCCAATGACCAACACCGAGTTGTCAGTGGCCACGGTTCCAGCCTACGAGCCCTTTCGCACGGGTGTTATATGATTCAACCACCTGGGTCACGCTGCTGCGGACTTGATGGCTTCCCGCAGTTCTTCGATGCTGATGTCGCCCCCGTGGAGTTCGCCGCCGATCATGTAGGTAGGTGTGCCGGTCACGCCCTTCTCTCTGGCCGCTTCATCTTCCCGAAGAACAGCCTCCCGGTACTCGTCGGACTCGATACGGGACCCCAGGTCTGTCCAGTCCATGCCAGCAGATTCGGCGATTCCCTTCAGAACATCCAGATCGTTGAGATCGGAATCAGACTCCCAGTACGCCGCAGCGGCCAGGTGGTGGAACTCCCCATCTCTGCCCTGCTCCTTGGCGTAGGCAGTTACTTGGTGGGCTCTCAAGGCATTGGGGGACCAGCGGGGGCGGCGCATGACCAGACCAACCTCCTTGGCCCGTTCTTGCATCTCCGGATTAAGCTCCGTCTCGGTCTCTCCGTCGAATTGACGGCGTGGCATTCCTTCGGAAGGATGACCCGGCTGCCGTATGAAAGGTCTGCGGTCCACCTGAAAGGACATCTCTTTGGCCAACATGTCGAGCCTGCCCAGGCCGATGTAGCAATAAGGTCAAGTGTAGTCATACCAGACGGTGACGCTGACGGCGGTGGATGTGGTCATGTCATACCTCTTCAGGATAAATCCAAGTTCGGGCTGGTTAGTCGGCCGCGCTGGGCGCGCTGGAGCGGGCGAAGGCCTTGCGCAAGGCAGCGGACGCTTCGTCAACAGCTTGCTGGCTCTTGTCCACCACGGCGTTCATGTTGAAGAAGCCGTGGATCACACCGTCATACCGGGTAGTCGTGGTTTCAACTCCAACCTCACTGAGGCGTTTGCCGTAAGCCTCGCCTTCGTCACGAAGCGGGTCAAATTCAGCCGTGATCACCAGGGCGGGCGGCTGCCCGGCCAGGCTCTTGGCCTGGGCCGGAGCGGCGTAGGGGTTGGAGGCATCCGCACTACCGCTCAGGTAGTGGTCCCAATACCACTCCATGACGACCTTGGTCAGGCCGTAGCCCTCGGCGTTGTCCTGGTATGAGACGGTCGTGAAACTGACATCGGTCACGGGATAGATCAGGACCTGCAAGGCGATATCGAGGCCGCCTCGGTCCGCCGCCATCAAACACATCGCCGCGGCCAGGTTACCGCCGGCGCTGTCTCCACCCACGGCCAGCCGGGAACCGTCTGCATTGATGCTGGCGGCGTTCTCCACCGCCCAGATGGTCGCGGCCCAGCAGTCGTTGGCGGGGCCGGGAAACTTGGTATCAGGCGCCAGACGGTAGTCCACCGATACGACCACACACTTGCCGCCCACGCACAGGTCACGGGCAGTAGCGTCGGCTGAGTCCAGGTCGCCTACAACCCAGCCGCCGCCGTGGTACCAGGCCAGGATGGGGAAGGGGCCATTGCCCTCAGGAGTATAGATGCGTACCGGGACATCGCCATCTGTGCTGGGGATATTTCGATTTTCCACCTTGGCCACTTCAGGGCCGGGAGCGCGCGGGCGGTTCCTGGCGTTGGCTCTGGCTTCGTCAGGGCTGACGGTATTTGCCGGAGGCAAACCCAGGGCAGCCACGCTCTCCATCACTTTTACTATCTGTGGGTCTAATGGCATATCACACCTCTTTGATTGTTCCGGTCGGTTCGAGCCTTAGGATCATTTAATAGGGAATTATAGCCGATGGGATGCGCCTTTGGTCAGCTTTGGGCCACTTCCGTGCCAGGATCCCAGATCCAGTATTTTGAGATAGCCCCGGCATCGACTCTTAGGTCCATTCCGGTAATCATTTCAGCTTCTTCAGAGGCTAGGAACGCCGCCGCTTTGGCGTAATGGCTGGGGCTGGGCAATCTCCGCAAGGGGACCGTTGCGCTTGGGTTGGGGACCCACCCCGCGGAGCGCTCTCCCAATCGGGGTGGGGGCCAATCAACGCCCCAGCGCTTGGCACGTTCCAGGCCCTCCGTTCTGTCTGTGGCCGTGGGAGTAAGGCTGTTGACCCTGATCCCGTATTCAGATAGTTCCATGGCAACCGAACGGGTGAAGTTCAGCAGTCCTCCTTTTGAGGTTCCGTAACCGATGTTGCCCGGCTCACCTTGGTGGCCCGCGGTGGAGATGATGTTGATCATGTTGCCCCAGCGGCCCAACTCGATCATCTGTTTGGCGGTGTGCTTGGTGAACAAAAACGCGCCCGTCAACATCACGTCGGTCTGCCGCCGCCATTCAACCAGCGGCATGTTTAGGACCCCTTTTGTGTTGAACAACGTGGCGCCGTTGATCAGGATGTCGATGCCGCCGAACGCTTCCTTGGCCTGGTCCACGGCTGCGGTCACCTGGGTTTCATCGGTCACGTCGCAGGCGATGGCGATGGCGCGCCGTCCGCTGGCGGCCACCGACTTTGCGCACTGTTCGGCATAGTCGGGGTTGATGTCGATGCAGACGAGGTCGGCCCCTTCTTCGGCCAGGCCCTCTGCGATCCCACCCATAATGTTTGGACTGGTACCGGTCACCAAGGCAATCTTCCCTTCAAGTTTCATCGTATATATCCCCTGTCGGCCACGAATATCATCTTTTCTTGAGGCTGGCTTGCCACTCTTCGTGGTCCGGTACTTCCTCACCAACCACGTGGAGGTAATAGTAGCAGCCCATCTCTCTGAGAAACTTGAACTGTTTTTGAAGGTCCTTGACCAGGGAAACGGAGTCTTCATTGGAGCGGAGGTATTTCTGGAACCCGCTAAATTCAGTGTCGAGCTCCAGCAATTTCTGGACGTTAGCCACCACTGCTTCCAGCTTGCTGCGGTTCCAGATGACCCTGATGTCCTCGGTCAACTGGTCGATCTCCGAAGGCGTAATTCTCGCCACTCTGTCGGCGTTGAAATCGTGGAACGCCTCCCGGGTGCCAAGCCATTTGGACTCGGCGATCTTGTAGGACATTCCCGACTGAAAGACCATCTTGCTCATAATCTCTAGGTAGTCTCATCGGCTTTGGGTGATGATCCTGTCCGGGGCTTCCATCTCTGGCATGTCGATTCTCCCTGGGGCGCAGGCTAGTCGATGGTCAAGACGATCTTGCCGAAATTAGCGTTGGTCTCCATATAGCGATGAGCCTCCGCGACTTCTTTCAAAGGAAAAGTCCGGTCGACGATCGGCTTCATTCTCCCTGAGGCCAGGTGGGGCAGGACGTGGCGTTTAAACTGGGCCGTCACCGCCAGTTTCTCCTCTAAGGAGCGGCCTCGTAAACCAGTGCCTGTCACCTGCAGGCGTTTGCCCATCAGTCGGCCCAAATCCACCTCGACCCGATTACCTCCCATAAGTCCGACTTCGACCAAGCGACCCAAAACAGCCATCGAGACGATGTTCTGGTCCCAGTAGGGCCCGCCGATGAAGTCTATCAGCACGTCCACGCCCGCGCCGCGAGTGTGTTCTTTGACCACGGCTGCGAAGTCTTGGTCGTGGTAGTTGATGCCAACGTCCATGCCAAGCTTGGCCGCCCCGGCCAACTTCTCGGCGGACCCGGCGGTGCCGTACACGAACGCTCCGGCGTGGTGGGCCAACTGCACGGCCGCAGTCCCCACTCCGCTTCCCGCCGCATGGACCAGCACCTTCTCGCCCATCTGCAGGTTGCCCCGGTTGAATAGGGCGTCATAGGCCGTGAAATACACCTCAGGTGTCGCAGCAGCCTGGACGAAGTCCCAGCCATCGGGGATTGGAACGGCCATGCGGTGATGGGTGACCGTGCGGCTGGCATATCCGCCACCGCCCAGTAGCCCAAAAACCCGGTCTCCTTTGGCCATCCCGATCACCCGATCACCCGCTTCGAGGACCACTCCGGCAAACTCCAAGCCGGGGATGTCGTCGGGGCTGCCGGGAGGGGCCGGGTAGCCGCCCTCGCGCTGGAGCATATCGGCCCGGTTCAAGGCGCTGGCTTTTACGTCTACGAGAACATCTTCGGGACCGGGGACCGGGTCATCAACCTCCATCACCTTCAGGACATCGGGACCACCGGGCTCGGTAATAACGGCTGCGCGCATCTATTCTCTCCTTTTTTTAGTGTTGATAACGAGAGAATCCGATTCTCCCAGGATTTCGAAACAGTTTATCACCGGCCAGAAATTAACGTAGGGGCACAGCAAAGCCGTGCCCCTACGTTGCCATCACAATGCGAATTGAAGTTTAGTCAGATGCCAAGGCCGCGTTGTGATCGTCGATTCGTTGCATCATATCGATGATCATGGGCATAAGCGGTCCGTAACGGTCGGCGTCGTCGACGCCGTAGCCCTTGTGGTAGGCGGAGCGGAAGTTTTGGATGGCGCCTCCGGCGCCGGTTACTGAAGCGTTGTTCTCATCCCAGATGCCGCCATGGATCAGGTCAGGCATCGAACCGGGCTCGCGGAATACGTTCTTGGGATCGCCGCCATCCTCCACGATCAGCATCTGCTGTTCGAACTGACGCCGCATGAACACGATGGGCAGGTCGGTGCGGCCCAAGTGCTCCTCGGTCCTGTCCATTATGTCTCCCTGAGAGACCCAAGCGTGGGAGTCTTGGGCTAGAACGAAGTCCCAGATGGGCCGACCGTCTTCGTCGAAGATGGGAATGTCATAGTAGGGTACGGAATCTTGTTCGCCAGCTTCGACCCCATTGGGGGCCGTGTAGCAGCCGTAGGCGATGTGGTAGGTGTTGGTGTCGTCGATGGGCACCCGTATCTGGAACTCCTGACGCACCTGTCCAGGCCCGCCGGTCTGGGTGAAGAACGGGAAGATGACTGTCGAGTGCCGAGATTGCCGGTCTTTGTCGGCGCCCAGGGCCTTGGAGTAGTTTATCCCTTTTTCCATGCCGTATTGGGTCTCATGGGCGTACAGGGACTCGATGCCCCGGCCCATGTCGATCCTGGAATGCAATGTCGACATCTGCCGGTCTTTCGTGCGTTCGTCCAGGTGGCCCTTCTTCTCCAAGATATATTGGAAATTGTAGCCGTGGAGAAAGACGCTGTGGGCCGGGTCGCCGGTGTTCTCGTGGCATTGGAGCCAGTTGCACTCGAGATGGGTTATGCCGACCTGGCGGATCGCGTTGGGCATTACGAATAGGTCCCAGGGTGGCAGCAACGGAGTCGGCTGAGGTCCCATGTACGCCCAGACCAGGCCACCCATCTCTTGTACCGGGTACGACCCTATCTTGACCTGGTCCTTGAGCTTATTTGTGGGCGATTCCAGGGGCGTGTCGATACACCGGCCGTCGGGTGCGAACATCCAGCCGTGATAGCAGCATCGGAGACCGTCCTCGTCGGGGATGCCGTACTTCATCATGGTCATGCGGTGCGGGCACCGTTCACCGATCAGACCCAGATCGCCTTTCTTGGTGATAAACAAGACTAGGTCCTCTCCAAGGATCCGGATGGGCATCACGTCTTCTTCTTTCAGCTCGGCTAGCGGGCGCACAGGAATCCAATAGCGGCGCATCAGCTCGCCCATCGGTGTCCCGGGACCCACTCTCGTAAGTCTCTCGTTGGCTTCGGCGGTCAGCATGTTGACCCTCCACGATTGTCCTTGGTTGGTTGACTCTCTGGGAAGATTCTTCCAGATTAGTCACACGCCAACCAGTATATCGCAGAATCCCAGACGCAGAGAACCAGCCGGGGGTTCCCGGCCGGTTCTTCGGTCTAGCCCTGATCTGAGCCTAGCGCGCTGCGAAAGCCGTTTCCTGTCAGTTCACAGAGACGGTGTAGGTGTGCCCGGACTCAAAGCCGTCGCTCAAGGGAATCTCGGTTGAGATTGCCGGCAGGGCGTCGGTGCACGGCACGTTTTCTTCCGCGACCTCGAGATGAGTAACGGTGACTTCGATTCGTTCATTGAAACGCCGGTTTATCTGATAGCCGTCAAACCTGGAGTAACTGCTACCGATGGGTAGCCTTGAACCAATGCTCAGGAGATATCCGTCTTCTTCCTCGCTTATTCCGACCTGTGCGATTGGCGACACTTCCCCGACCATGGCCAGGCCCTTCTCATCCTGGGCCACGAAGGAGATCGCCAGGTCTCGGTTGATGGTTCTCGAGTAGGCTTCCCCTGCGGTGAGCCTGCTGCCCAATGGAATCTCGCTTTCGTGATAACTGTAGATGGCCGTGCAGGCGATGAGTTGGTTGGGGTTTGGCATCAGATTCGTCACATCAACCATGAACTCGTTGCCGTCGCGCTCCATCCGAAATTCGTCGAACTGTGCGCACCCACTGGGCAGCCCAGAAGTGATATTCAGGGTGTATTCACCATCAGACGTTGCCGGGGCCGCCACCATTGCGCCGTCGATGGGCGCTGGCACACGACCGTTGCCGGTTCCTCCGGTGGCGGGTTTCCCTTGGCCGCCAACAGGGCCACCATGATCACCGGAAATATGATTTTGCCAATCCTCGTTTTCATCGCCGCCCTCCGTCCAGTATTTTATCTTCTGCTGGTATGACGGAATCCATCGCGTTTTTGTTCCTCAGGCTATTTGAAGGCCCGGCCCGATTCTTAAGATATACTACGGTGTCCGTCTCGAACTAATGTGAACCGCAAGGCTGACGATAGCCCCGGAGGCGCCACAATGGCCAGTGCCAAACAACCGCTCGCTGATAACCTGGACGCTTTCTGTAACGACACCGATGCCTATCTGGATGGCAAGCCGGGCGGCCCATTGTCGGGCCTGACTTTCGCCGCCAAGGACATCTTTGATGTGGCCGGCCATGTGACCGGAGGAGGCAATCCTGACTGGAAGGCCACCCATCCGCCAGCCGACCGCAACGCCTGGATCGTGGAAACACTGGTGAATGCCGGGGCGACCATGGTGGGCAAGACCCATACCGACGAACTGACGCGGGGCATCCTGGGTGAGAATGCCCACTACGGTACTCCCATCAACACCAAGGCACCGGACAGAGTGCCCGGTGGCTCGTCCAGCGGGTCCGCGGCGGCGGTTGCCGGAGGGCTGGTGGATTTTGCTCTGGGTTCCGACACCGGGGGTTCCGTGCGCATACCGGCCAGTTTCTCCGGACTCTACGGACTGCGCCCCACCCACGGCCGCATCCCCCTGGAAGGGATCTTGATGCAGGCGCCCAGCTACGACACCATCGGCTGGTTCACCAGGGATGCCAAGACCTACGCCAAGGTCGCCGCGGCCGTGTTTCAGTCTGGGGTTCCGGAATTTACACCCAGCCGCCTGGTCATCGCCCAGGACGCCTTTGAAGAGGCAGACCGGGAGGTCTCGGCAGTACTTATGCCACTGGCTGAGAAGATCGGCGCATTGGCCGGGAGTTCAACAACCATCCGTCTGTCGCCCAACGGTCTTACCGAATGGGCGGTCCAGCAGAACGTCCTCCAATCGAAGGAAGCATGGGACTCGGTGAAGGACTGGGTCGATCAGGTAAATCCAAGGTTCAGCTTCTGGGTCAGCGAGCGCTACTACCGGGCCATCAGCTTGACTGAAACCGAATTGAAGGAAGCGGCCATCCTCCGGGAAAGCGTCCGAGCCAGGATGGACGAGGTGTTCGCCGGCGGCGGATTTGTCTGCCTGCCCACGGCGGTGTCGCCTGCCCCACTGCGTGGCTTACCCGCCTCGGCCAAGAAAGAAGTTCAGGGGCGGTTGAGCCGGCTGAGCTGCATCGCTGGCACCACGGGGCGACCGCAGTTGAGCATGCCCTTGGGCGAGGTCAACGGCCTGCCTGTGGGGCTCTCCATCATGGGAGACCGCGGGGCAGATGAGGAACTGATCGGGTTCGCCCGGCAAGTGGAAGCCGCTCTGGCAAGCTGAAATTTCCGGGAGCCTACACCTTAACCGGTCCTAGTGGATCCCATTGGAAGCTCAGGAGGAAGATATCAATGGCCCATCAGGTGAATGGAGTAATTGCCGCAGCCGTAGGCGAGCCGGTTAAGTTGGTCCCCATCTTGGTGCCCGATCCGGGCCCCGGCGAGGCGTTGGTCCGGGTTAAGGCCTGCGGGGTCTGCCACACCGACCTCCATTACCGCGAGGGCGCCATCAACGACGACTTCCCCTTTCTGCTGGGACACGAGGCGTCCGGGATTGTGGAATCGGTGGGAGACGGCGTGACCAACCTGGCTCCCGGAGACTTCGTGATTATCGCCTGGCGCGCCCCCTGCGGCGCCTGCCGTTCCTGCCTGCGCGGCGCTCCTTGGTACTGTTTCTCCAGCCGGAATGCCTCCCAGCCCATGACGCTGACCGACGGCACTCCGCTGTCTCCAGCACTGGGCATCGGCGCATTTGCCGAACTGACCCTGGTGGACGCCGGGCAGGCGGTCAAAGTATCCCCTGAGGCCAGCCCGGAAGCAGCGGGGCTCGTGGGCTGCGGCATCATGGCCGGTATCGGCGCCGCCATGCACACGGGCAACGTGGGCCGGGGCGACTCGGTAGCGGTTTTCGGCTGCGGTGGAGTGGGTAATGCGGCCATCGCCGGGGCCCGACTGGCGGGAGCCCACACCATCATCGGAGTGGACCTGGACGACCGGAAGCTCGCCTGGGCAAAGGAGTTCGGCGCCACCCACACCATCAACGCTTCATCTTCTGACCCGGTTGAAGAAATCCGGAAATTAACCGGCGGCAACGGCGTCAACGTGGCCATCGAGGCGGTGGGCAATCCATTGACCTACGAGCAGGCCTTCTACGCCAGGGACCATGCTGGCACTGTGGTGCTGGTGGGCGTGCCCAGTCCTGACATGAAGATCGAACTGCCGTTGATTGAGGTGTTCGGGCGGGGCGGTAGTTTGAAATCATCCTGGTACGGCGACTGCCTCCCTTCCCGCGATTTCCCCATGCTCATCGACCTCTACTTGCAGGGACGCCTGGACCTGGACCGGTTCGTCTCCGAAACCATCGGCATCGGAGATGTAGAAGAAGCCTTCCACAAGATGGAACGCGGCGAGGTGCTGCGGTCGGTGGTGGTGTTTTAGGGGGCTGGACCCAAACCTAGAGATCCTTGACGTATCCCCAGTCCAGAGGCTCCAACGCCGAGTCAACATCGTCTTCCAAGCACTGGCGAAGGATCATTTCTTCAGTCATCTTTGTTACCCGGCATTAATCACTTCTTTTTAGCCTAGGACCGCTATCCCTCGTGGGCTCCATTTCAAATGGGCAGAATATAGCGGAGTTGCCGCTAGCCCGACCCGCGAGCCGCAAGCCTGGCCGGCAATTTCGGCTGGCGCATCAGCGCGTAGACTACGGCGGAGGCAGCCGCCGCCCCCAGGGACACTACTATCGGCACCGTGTAGCTAGCGTGTTGGTCGAACCACCAACCGGCGGCGAATGGCACGAACAACAAAGCCCAACTGTAGCTCAAGTTGATGATCCCCCGGAGCGTTGCGTAGTGGTGCCGGCCGAAGTAATCGCCGATGGCGCCCCAATTGACCGGAGTGATGCCCTCGGAGAGCCCGCTGATGACCGCTGAGACCACCAATATCCAGACCGCGTTGGAAGATAGCAGCAGGACCAGGCCCAACGCGTAGAGGACCATCCCGCCACTCAAGATAGCCGGCTTGGAGACCCGGTCCCCAAAATACCCGACCACCAGTTTGGACGGCACGTTCATCCCCAACCGCAGGGTGAAAAACAGAGCAGCGATGGAGAGATCGAAACCTTTCCACTCCAAGATCGCAATGTAATGTAGGTCAAGCCCGACCCGAGACACTTGGCGGAGCATCGTGCCGGTCAGCAGGTACCAATAGGAGGAGGTGCGCAGTGCTTCCCTGACCGTAAATTCGGGCGTGTCATAAAAACGCCGTAGCCGTAAGGCCTCGACAAAGTCCACTCTGGGTGCATCAGATGTCGCTGTCCGTGCCCCTCCTACGTCGTCCGCGTTGGCCCCATCGGGCAGCAGTCCGATACTCTCAGGGGACTCTTTAAGCAGCGGAATGAACGGCAGGATGAGAACCAAATATGCCACTGCGCCCATTAAGGCGGCTATCCGCCAGTCGTAGATGGCGATCACCAGAGTCATCAAGGGAATCAAGATGGTGGAACCCAGGTTTCCGGTGGCCTCACGGATGGACATGGCCCGCACCCGGTAACGGCTGAACCACATATTCACCATTGACGTGGCCGAATCCTGGAAGGCCATGGTGGCTCCCAGAGAAACAAAACCAAGATAAGCAAGGGCGAAGACCCAGAGGTTGGGAGCCAAGGCGAAGATGACGAAACCGATACCCGCCAAGAATGTGCCGATAACCATCATCTTTCGGGCGCCGAACCGGTCGACGAGATAGCCTACGACCGGGCCATTCAATGCGCCTTCGGAGCGGCCCAGGGAAAAGATGAGCGACGCCGTTGCCCGGTTTAGTCCCAGGCTGACGCCAACCGGGATCAGAAACAGGGCTGGACCTTTATCGAAGAAGGCGTTGTTCAGGGCCGCCATAAAGCTGATGAGGCCCAATATCCACCAACCATAGAAGAACCGGCCTGGTCTCATGGTGGGCGTGGTTATTGCGGATTTATCAGGTTTCATGGACCGACGGTGGAGGCATCAAGACAAGAGGGCAAACGCCGACCCAATATAACAGCGCGTGTGCAGTATGGCATAGCAGTGACCAGCCTCAGACAGACGGCAGGGCAATTCCCGGAGTAGGCCCTCGAAGTAAAATGCCGGTGAGAAACAGCCCGCGAGGTAAAGACATGCCCTATCACGAAACATTGGCAGAGCGGGTCTGCGCATTATTCCAAGGAGAGCCCACCTACACGGGAAAAAGATGTTCGGCGGAATCTGCTTCATGGTTGGCCGGACGATGGCCATCGGCGTCACCGGCAGCCATTCTGCGTCTCCTTTCGCATCGCCGGTCATCCCGAAACCAAACCCTACGAGATAATAGCGGTCAATGCCCACCTTTACTTCGGCGATTACATCAACGACCGAAGGCAGAAATTCAATGCCCTAACTGAGTGGATACTGACGCGGTTGAAGACCGAAACCAAAGCCTACTACCCCAACTTCACCCTGATGGGTGATCTAAACCTGGATTTTGACGATCCCCGAACCGGCTGGAATCGGATCGAAACCCAGATAAAGAAGTTCAATAACGGGCTTAACGGGCCCAACGTAAATTTCCCATTCTTGGATCCACGCCCAACGAAAGATACCGTGTTTCGGACCAACGCCCGGGTTTCTGAGACCTTCGACCAGATCGGCCTTTTGAGTCATGATGACCGTCTCCCAACACACGCGGACCACGCAAAAATGGGCTCAGCGGCACAATGTCCGGACTATGGGGTGTTTGAATTCGGCAACTTATTCAGCGAGGCGATACTGGGCCGCCCGTACGACGACCTGACGAAGGATGAAGTCGCGGATTTCGTCGCTAGATTCGAGCACAAAGTTAGCGACCATATGCCTCTGTGGATCCGATTGTCGCTGCCTGTGAAGTGATTTAACTGCGCCTTTGATTCCGAGTGCTATACTAGCCGCACTTTTCCTGGCACGCTCAGTGATTGCCGGGATTCTGAGAGGTTGCTATGGATTTCGGCGCAATGATGTTTTCAACGGATTACTCCATCCGTCCCGACGATCTGGCCAAGATGCTGGAGGACCGGGGTTTTGAGTCCATGTGGGTCCCCGAACACACCCACATCCCGGCGGACCGCACCAGCCCTTGGCCCGGCGGCCCCGACCTGCCCAAAGACTACTGGCATACCTATGACCCGTTCTTGGCGCTCACCGCGGCCGCGGGGGTGACCACTGACCTGAAGCTCGGAACCGGCATCTGCCTGATGATCGAGCGCGACCCCATCACGACGGCCAAGGAGATCGCTAGTTTGGATATGCTGTCTAGAGGCCGGTTTATCTTCGGCGTGGGCGGCGGCTGGAACGCGGAAGAAATGCGAAATCATGGCACTAATTTCAAGAGCCGCTGGAGAATCCTCCGGGAAAACATCCTGGCGATGAAGGAAATCTGGACCAAAGAAGAGCCGGAATTTCACGGCGATCACGTAAATTTTGACAAAATGTGGGCGTATCCCAAGCCTGTCCAGCGGCCTCACCCACCCATCCTAATGGGCGGCGACGGCCCCACAACCTTCGACCGAGTTGTTGACTACTGCGATGGCTGGATGCCGATCGGCAGCAGAAGCTCAAGCGGACCCAGCCTCGCGGAGAAGATCGTTTTGTTGAAACGGCAGGCTGAGGATGCGGGTCGGGATCCAGACTCTTTAAACATCACCAGCTTCGGATTACGTCCGGACCAGGAATTAATCTCCCGTCTGGATGAAGCCGGGGTTGACCGCGTCATCTTCACTTTGCCATCAGAAGAGCGCGAGTCCGTTACGCCGCTAATCGACGAATGCGCCAGGCTTATCTCTTAGGCTCAAAGATCCGAGCCCAACGTCGGTCTGCCATCACAGACTGAAAAGGCCCGCCAGGCCCCCTATCAGGCGTCTGCCGACCTTTTACATTAGAACCAGTAATGTTGACAGTCCGGGTCGGATTGCCGGCACTTTGATTTCTAGTCTCCTATACGCCTAGACAGAGGCAAGGAGGCAAACAACACCGCAGCCAACGCGAAAAGCCCAGAGATGTAGTATAGGGTGGCTTGGAAGTCGAAATAATCGTAAAGGGCTCCGGCGATCAATGGAGAGGGCGCTGCCATCATGAAACTGATACAGGAGACTACACCAAGACCGGTGGTGGCTACCTCCCGATTAACCACATCGAAATATGCAGCGGTAAGTATCGGTTGGTCTGGATATAGGAACAGACCCAGCAAGGCAATGGTGATTGTAAGAGCTACGCCTTGATCGAATACGACCACCAAAAGCGTCATAACGCAAGACCAGATCAAACCTGGCACCAACACCTGCTTGCGTCCCAGCTTATCGGAGATCAATCCAGCAAGCGGCTTGGCTAGCAGCCCAACGGCAATCAGCATGGAGATGTGGAATCCCCGGTTGATGGGATTAAGTTCAAGGTCGTTTCCTAGGTACAGAGAAAGAGACATCACCAAGGCCGCCAAGGCCATGGACCGCAGGCCTCGCACCAGAATCAGCCCCCATAGCATTGGGCTTTTGAACAAGGTCTTAGTCAAGGCCAGTCGTTCGGCTAGTCCGGCAGACTTGGCAACCTCTTCCTTTACGTCGCCTATGTTCTTGAAGGTCCAGATCGCCATGAAGCCCATAAAGAACGGCGCTATGGCGTAGATGCTAAGAATGTCCCGCCAGCCCAACCAAAATAACAGTACTCCGGTGATGAAGGGGCCAGCAACATCGCCAGCGCTACCGCCCACTCCGTGGAACGAAAGCATCACGCCTCGGCGGCTGGGGAAATGGTGAGACAATGACGCAGACGCCGGAAGATGCCACAATGAATGGGAAATTGCAACCACTGCCATCCCAAGCAACAGCAATGGATAGACCGGGGAGATTCCCATGACCAGTGACCCAAGACCGGAGGCGGCAACACATCCAGCAAGCAGCCATCCCCACCACTTTCGCAGCATATCGACCACGACCCCACCAGGCAGGGAAACGAGCGCCGAAGCAACTTCCCGCATGGTTATGATCCCGCCCACGCCCACGCTGTTCAGACCAAAGGTTCTTTGGATCTCCGGGAAGACTACGACAAAACTCTGGATGATCCAATGGAAAGCCACATGGCCAACAGCCAAACCGGTAACCATCACTCGGGCTGTCAGCCGCAAATCTTTAGTGTCGCATGATGTGGTTTCGGATGTCTCGTCCATTGAACCTCAACTAGAATACGCCTGCTGTTAAGACAAATTTTGGCAATAATGATGATGCGGGCTGAGCCAGGAATTCTAGTTCAGCATATCCAGGTTGGCAAGTACAATCGATCGACATGCGGATAAAAAATGCCCCAGACCAACCAGATATACTGACTCCGATAGTTGACTGATACAGACTACAGGTCTTCTGGGGGCAGAAATGCGTTAGGGACGATGGCGCTGCCCTGCCCAACTCCCGTAGTGTCGCCCTTCTGATTCTTGACCTCGATGGCCACCGAAACACGGCTGCCGTTGGCCTCTTTGGAGGTGCCAGTGACTTTGCCGGTGAAGGTGATAGTATCGCCGGGGCGGACCGGCCTCAGAAACCTGAGGTCCACGATTCCGGTATGGTTGAACACTTCCGGCCCGAAGTGCCGCCGGAGCATCTCGATGGCGAAGGTAAGGGACATACGCCCCGAGGCAACGGTGCCCTCGGTGCCCAGTACCTCTTTCGCGGCATGCACGTCTGTAAATTGAGATGGGCCGGTGTTGCCGGCGCTGCCTTCGAAAAGGTTGATGGCTTCCTGAGTCAACTCTTTCACCAGGGTAGTAATCTCGTCCCCTTCTGCGTAACTTCTGATTATCCTCCCCATTTCTTGCCCACCTCCGATGGCTGCTTGAGTTCGTGGGTGATCACCCGGTCGATCAGCCTGCTGTCTTCATCAACCGACACGGCTTCGGTGACGATAAAATTCTTGCCCCTTCTCAGATATTTGTCGGCGATCCACGCGGTAACGGTCAACCGCTTGCCTGGCGTGGGCGGGTTGTAGCAGTGAAACGCACACCGGGCGTTCACCGACCCAGCATCGGTATATCTATCGTTGTACTGACGTACGTCCACTTTGTGGGCGATAGTGGGAAAACTGGCCTCTGGGTCCATCACGCCTTTGCGGTAGGTGTCGATCATCTCCTGGGTCAGCAGATACTCGAACTTTTCGAAGGTCTCGCCCACTTCCAGGGCGTCCCAGTCCAGTTCGATCCGGTCATCAACTTCGGCCATATCGATTACGTCCTTTCTGAAATTCCATTTCCATTGGAAATCCCACCGCATTATACAATTTGGGCAATCTCGGCGGATGAAGTCCCAACCTGGCATCCAAACGTATTATCTATGGACCGCATTAGAATAAATCATGACTGCCAAAGTGGAGTTCTGGTATGATGCCTCGAACGATTTGGCGCCCGCCTAGAATCCGGTTTCATGATACTAACCTCGAGTTTTGATCCATATATCTAGTCGCTTAGGTAAGGTTTGAATGAGAACGCCCTAGGCGCTCTTTACGACCAATACGGGAAGTCGGCTTATTCCTTGGCTTTCCGAATGCTTGGTGGCGTACATGCGGCCGAAGATGCGGTCCAAGAGGCATTCATCAACATCTGGCGTCGGGCCGGATCATTCTCCGCCGCCCGGGGCACGGCTCGGACCTGGATCGTGGCGGTGGTCCATCACCGGACGATCGACATCTGCAGAAAGCGCCGGGGGATCACAGCCCGTGAACTCCCCTGGAGTTGGAGCGGTTGCCGGAGAATCCCACCGGTAACTTTGGGTGGCTGCTCCTGAGCGGAGAATCAAAGTCCCGCACCGCCAAACGCTTCGACACCAAAGATAACGAAGTGGAAGCCAACCGGCCGGCGCTGGTGGACGAGTACAAAACGGGTTAAACGCCTGCGGGATAATTCGGGCAAGCCTGCCCCTAAGGCCGCGCAAATCCCAAATTATCCCGCAACGACCCGTTAGCGTACTCCTCCCGGAACAACCCCCGCCGCTGTAGTTCTGGTACTACTAAGTTCACAAAATCTTCGTAGGCGCCGGGCATGTGGGTGGCGGCTAGGACGAAGCCGTCGCAGGCCTCGGCTTGGAACCAGGACCCCAACTGGTCGGCGACTTGGGCGGGGGTGCCGACGAAGACCGGAAATTCGCTGAGGGTGCCTCGACCGGACGCCTTTATGAAATCAGTTACACTCGGATTTGACGTGCCGCTGAGCCCGATCACCCGGTCAAGGAATCCTCTTAGGCCGGTCATGGACGCCAGTATCTCGTCAGATAGCGGTTCGTCTACTGGATGCCGGGAGAAGTCGTAGTTGAAGACTTCAGAGAGGAGGGTCAGCGAGTCGGTCTGGTTGGCCAGGCTTTCTATATGTTCTAGCTTTCGTTGCGCTTCTTCTTCCGTCTCACCCACGACCACGTAGACCGCCGGGGCGACCCGCACCGAGTCTGGGTCTCGGCCGGCTGCTTCCGCCCGGGAGCGTAGGTCGTCGCGGTAGGCTTTGCAGCCCTCGGGGGTTGGGTAGATCACGAACAGTAGTTCGCCCCACCGGGCGGCAAACTCCCGGCCTCGCGGCGACTGTCCCGCCTGAATCAGCACCGGGTGGCCCTGTGGAGAGCGGGGCACGGTCAACGGACCCCGCACCTGGAACGACTCTCCCGAGTGATTAACCCGGTGGACCTTGGCCGGGTCGGCGAACCTGCCCGTCTGCTTGTCCAACAGCACCGCCCCATCTTCCCAGGAGTCCCACAACTCGGATGTGGTCTGCATGAACTCGTCGGCCACGTCATAGCGGTCGTCGTGCTCCAAGTGCTCCGCCGCGCCGAAATTCTGGGCCTCGGAGTCGTTGAGGGAGGTCACAACGTTCCAGGCAACCCGGCCCTTGGTGAAGTGGTCCAACGAGGCGAACAGCCGGGCCACGTGGAAGGGCGGGTAATAGGTGGTGGAGTAGGTGGCGCCCAAACCCAGGTGTTTGGTCGCCAGACCCATGGCGGTGATGATAGGGACTAGGTCAAGCTTGACCACCCGGACGCCGTGTTCAACCGCTTCTTCGAATGAGTCACCGAAACGGTCGGGCATGGCTAGGCGATCGTCGATGAACGCCAAGTGGAATCTGCCACGCTCCAATGTGGCCGCGATGCCCTGGTAGAACTCCAGGTCCAGGAAACCGGGGACCGTGTCCGGATGACGCCACGAGCCGGTGTAGTTGGAACAGTTGGAGGCCTGCAAGAACGCCACCAACAACATCTTCCGGTCCGCGTTACTAGCCATATCCCAACGCCCTCCAGGCGGCTATCGGATCAGACCAGCGATTCCTGGCCCGTCTTTAACGGTTTGGCAGTCCGGACAGGCGGCTTGGCCAACAAGACTATCAGGCTACAGGTGAAGGCGATTCCACCGAAGAGCAAAAACACGAAGGTGTAACTGCCCCGTGAATCGAAAAGCGCCCCGGCCAACAACGGTCCAGCCGCCTGGCCCATCAGGACACCCGTCTCGCTGATGCCCCTGATCCATCCCAGTGAATCGCGGCCATAGTAATTAGCATACATGATGGACATGACCACATTGGTCCCCGCCGATACCAAGCCGATCAAGGCGGCTGCCACGAACGCTCCACCCATAGACTCCACCGTGAGCAGGAAAAACGTGCTGCTGCCCAGTATCAAGAAGATCAGGGAATAGGCGTATCGGGGCTCGAACCTCTCCAGCACCCGGCCCCAGGTGATGCTGCTAAATGCGGCCACCAGCCAACTTAACGCCAGGGCCGAGGCCGACGACGTTAGGGTCAAGCCCTGGTCCCGGTAGTAGGCCCCGATGTGGACGTTGGTGCCGGTGCTGACACCCAGCGCCGCCATCCCCATCAAGAACATAATCCAGAACGACCTGGTCTTCATGGCTTCTGCCACAGTCCACGAATCGTCGCTCTGGCCAGTGATCTCCGGGGATTCAGGGCGGACCGGTGGTGAACCTTGGTCGTTGTCGGGAAGTAGCCCGATGTCCTCGGGTCGTTCCACCACCAGAAACAAAGAAGGCGCTACCGAGACCGCCAGCACCACGATTCCCAAGCTGAGCCAGGCGGCCTTAATACCAGCGTGCTCGATCATTTGGGCCGTCAATATGGTGAAGACCAGTCCGCCGATGGAGCCGCAGAGGAAGATCACGCCGATGGCCCGGCCCCGTTTCTTGATGAACCAACGGGACGCCACAGTGCTGGCCCCGATGGGAGCGGGGGTGTGGAATACCACCCGGGCGGCGGCAAAGGCCAGATAGAATGTGAGGGGCACAGTGGCCCAGGCCAGGGACGTCATCGCCAACCCCAACACCAGCATGCTGACCACCAGCACGGGGCGCACACCGTAGCGGTCGATAGCCCATCCGATGGCCGGTGACAAAACCAGTGCGGCCAACGCTCCGGCGCTGACGGCCCCGCTAATCAGGGTGCGGCTCCAGCCAAACTCCTGCGACAAGGGAAAAATGAAGATGGTGAGCGTGGTGATGTTGGGCGCCATGCGGGCGAATACTGCAGTGCCCGATGCCCCAACCACGACCCATCCGTAATAGAAGGGCAGGAAATTTTTTAGTCTTGAAGCTATCGCCATCTGAATATCATCGCTAGATAACCGCCTTGACCGGAGCTCTAACCTTAAGCACCAACAGACTGCAAACGAGGGCCAATACTACGAAAGCTGTGAATATCGTACTGTAGCCGCCCCGCAGGTCAAATAGAATCCCGGCGATGACCGGCCCGGTCGCCTGCCCCAGCAAAACTCCCACCTCCCCAAGCCCCCGGATCCGGCCCAATGACGACCGGCCGAAATAATTTGCATAGATCACCGAGGGCACAACGTTGGTTCCGGCGGAGACTATTCCGAACAGTCCGGACGCCAGGAACACGCCGAGCGTTCCCCCGATAAATATCAGGTACAGGGTGCTCCCGGCCTGGAAAAGGAACATCCCGGAATACGCGTAGCGCACGTCAATCCGGTCGGTGACCCAACCCCAAATCAAGCTGCCAACCGCCGACACGGACCAACTGAGGCTCACCGCCAGCGCGGCCGATGTGGCGCCAAGACCTACATCCCGGAAATATGCGCCCATGTGTACGCCGATGCTGGTGTGGACGACAAACGAGGCGAACCCCATGAAAACCAATAGCAAAAAAGTTTTGGTGCGAACGGCTTCCTCAAGCGTCCAAGAATCGGTATCGGCGGTCATTTGCGCCCGTGGCAGCACGGTTGCGGGAGAATCCGGCACGCCAACCGGTACGATAGCTCCGGCGCCTTTCTCCGCATCAGTTGAGTCAGGTGGCTCGCCATCCGGAAGAAGACCGATGTCCTCGGGTCTTTCGGCCACCAGTAGCAGGGATGGCGCCACAGAAAACACGAGCACGACCAGGCCCATGGCGATCCAGGTTGCCTTCAGTCCGTGACTCTCAACCACCAATGAGGCAACCATGGTGAACACGACACCACCGATGGCGCCGAATAGGAAGATCATGCCGATTGCCCGGCCCCGTTTTCTGATGAACCACCGGGCGGCGACCGTGCTTGCTCCGATGGGCGCCGAGGTGTGAAAGACAATCCGGCCGGCGGCGAACGCCAGATAAAAAGTCAGTGGGACCGTGGCCCAAGCCAAGGAAATCATGGCCACACCGAGGACGAGCACACTGACCACCAGCACCGGGCGTGCGCCGAAACGGTCGATGGCCCATCCAACAACCGGCGAGAGAACCAGCGACGCCAATGCCCCGGCGCTGACCGACCCTGCGATGAGGGTACGGCTCCAGCCCAATTGGTGTGATATAGGGAAGATCAACACGGTGAGCGTGGTTATGGCCGGCGCCATCCGGGCGAATACGACCGTGCTGGAGGCGCCCACAACGATCCAGCCGTAGTAGAAGGGGAAGGTATCCCTTAGGCGGGGCGCGAGTAGCATTCAGGCAGCCTTGCCGCCCAGAAACTCGGTAGGACGGAGGTGAAGATCAAATGTGAAGCCAGACCGGGCAGTAAACGGACTTAGATCTTGCGTCTTGGCCGGCGGCCTCCCAATGATACACAAATGCCCGTCGGGAGGCCGAGTCCCTTGATTCAAGGTCCTAGATGGCCCAGGCATCCTCAATTCAAGATTGACTGTAAGATCAGATGGTTAATATAATGAGGCGCTCCAAAACAGCCAAGCAAGCCCCGTGTTTCGTGGCATTTCTTTGCCATAATGGGACTGAGAATCTTCCAGGGAGGAATAGCCCATGGTCCAACAGCAAGCGGCACTACTCAAACCCGAGTCCTTGATCGCCGAGTTCAAGAAGAACGGCGTCACCCACATCGTGACCATTCCCGACAGCGAGACAAACTATCTGTACGAGCTGATGAAAGAACAGGACTGGCTGGACGTCGTCCCCTCATCTCGTGAGGGCGAGACCTTCGCCATCGCCCTTGGACTGATCGTCGGCGGGAAAGTGCCCGTCTGCGTCATCCAAAACACCGGCATGATGGAATCCGGCGACTCCATCCGTGGCATGGCCATCGATGCGGGGTTCCCGATGGTCATGCTAATCGGCTACCGGGGTTGGACGCGCCACGGTGTGATCACCGACTCGGCAGCCCGCTACACCGAGACATTCCTCCACGCCATGGGCATCAATTACTACCTGTTGGAGACGGATGACGACGCCACTCGGATATCTGTGGCGTTCGAAGAGGCACGTGCCAACAACCGGCCCGTCGCCGTTCTAGTAGGGGACGAATACCACGGCTTCAACCGGATGTAGGCAGCCGCTAACCTCGGCGCACTCATATTTTCACGCGATAATTCCCATTGGAGATAGCAAATGTTCGACTCAGCAGACATGTTCAGGGCCTTTCAACCGCATCGTGACAAGGCCATCGTATTGGTTACCGGCACCGCAGGCAGAGACTGGAGAGAGATCTCAGATAACGAGACCCGCGACCTGACCCTCCAAGGCGCCATGGGCCAGACCAATTCAGCGGCCCTGGGATTCGCTCTTTCCCAACCCGACGAAAAAGTGGTGCTCTTCGACTCGGAGGGCTCGCTTCAGATGAATATGGGAATCCTCGGCACCATCGCAGGGAAGAAGCCCAAGAACTTCTTTCACTTCTTGATGGACAACGAATGCTATGCCACCACGGGTGGGCAGCCGGTGCCCAATGCCTCGGAGATCAACTATGCCGGCATGGCCAGGGAAGCCGGTTATACCGCCACCTTCCAGTTCGACAACTTGGAAGAGTTCACCAACAACATTGAAGCGATCATGAAGGAAGAGGGACCCGTCTTCGTCGCAATGAAGATGATTCCCAAGATCGAGAACGAGCCCATCGGGCGCCGGGTGCGGAAACCCCAGCGGTCCAGGGCCGAGACCATCAAGGTGTTGCAGGCCGAACTGGGAATAACTGCCGCCTAGGCGCCTAGGTCTATTAACGGACCATATTCTCATTGGTTCCCGCAATACCGCCCCGCCCTCTATATTGACGATTACCTAGTCGGGGAATATGATGCGCAGGTGGTTTAGGTGTAACGCCGGACAGATTTTTAAGTATGTTGCGAATCCTGAAACACCACGGCGATTTCAGTTGGATTTGAGCCTTATATCACCGATAATCGCTACCACAATCCCAAGAAGGGTACCGCCAAATTGTTGAGTTGGGAGGAAACAATTGTCTGATCAAGATATTTCTTTAATCGCCCATCTGATGCGCCGAGCCGGGTTTGGCGCCCCATTGGAAGAATTGCAAGCCAGGGCCGCCAAAGGGTACGACGCAACAGTAGAAGAACTGCTCGACCCTGAGTCCCAGCCTCCGATGGAACGCGACCTGATGATGCGCTACAAGGTGGACTGGCTCTCTCAGGCCGGCCTGGAAGGTCAACAAGAAGAATGGACCTACCGCATGATCAACTCCAAGCGCCCTCTTCAAGAGAAGATCGCGCTGTTCTGGCATTGCGTTCTGGTCACCGGCCATGCCAAATGCGAGTACCCCAAGCAGCAGTCCGCGGAATTGGATATGTTCCGGACCGTTGGCATGGGCAGCTTCCACGAACTACTTAAAGGCTTGTCCAAGGATCCGGCCATGGTCTTCTACCTGGACAACTGCATGAGCCATAAGGGCGCGATCAACGAGAACTGGGGCCGGGAACTCCTGGAACTGTTCTCCTTGGGCGTAGGCATGGACGGCGATTTCAACTACAGCGAAGATGACGTCAAGGAAGCGGCCCGGGCCTTCACCGGATGGACCGTGACCAACTCAGTCCCTCGCTATCCCTACGGAAAATACGACGCAAAGTTCATGTTTGACCCCCGCGACCATGACAACGAAGAGAAGACCTTCCTGGGAGAGACCGGGAATTTCAACGGGGATGACATCGTAGACATCATCGTGAAGCAGCCGGCCACCGCCCGGTTCGTGGCGCGCCACCTCTACAACTTCTTCGTTGCCGACGATGTACAGGTTCCCGCCTGGAAAGACACTCCTCCACAGGACATTGAAGCCATCAAGATGTTGGAAGAAGAATACTTCCGTTCCAACTACAACATCACCGC
>ERZ651768.227-NODE-227-length-41663-cov-3.817583_pt1 | contig 41663 bp, 36 predicted proteins | sample MGYA00514754_ERZ651768 | MGnify/ENA metagenome assembly ERZ651768
AAGGCTTTGCCTTATGGAAAACCCACTTTTGGTACAGATAGCCCTTCAACAATACAAGGGATAAAAAAATGGTCGGCAAATTGCGAGAAATGTTTTGGTTATTGGGCAAAACTCAGATCTGATTGTGCTATTTGCATGAGAGTGTGCCCATTTAACCGTGATTTTTCAAAATTAGGCAGTAAAATATTCCGATTGATTGCGACCAGCCGATTACAACCATTAGCACTTTGGTGGGAAAAGAAAGTGACTCGATTCAAGAGGATTAAACCAGATGTCTGGTGGAACCTCCACTTAAAATAAGACTACTTCTACAAAGATTTATTCATTATGAGAAACATTTTCTTTTACTTATTACTGGTGTTTTTTTTCAGTATTCATAACATAAATGCCAGTACCATTGTCAGTTCTAACGAACCACAGGAATACAAAGCCACCATCGCCAGAGATATATGGGGTGTACCCCATATATATGGAACACGAGATGCGGATGCGGCATTTGGCCTAGCTTTTGCTCACGCCCAAGATGACATAAAAAATATCGTCGAGAATATGTATTTTTATAGAGCAAGGATGGGCCTTAAAGATGGCTTTAAAGGCGTCACTACTGATTACCTTATCAAGGCTTTAGGTATCAGGGAAATGGTTGTAGAGGATTATGAGTCGAAGTTAAGCTCAGATGTCAGAGCAGTGATCGAAGGTTATGTTGCAGGCTTAAATTATTGGGCATCATTGAATCTAAATCAACAATATAGCAAACTATTTCCTGTTACTAAATACGATATTGTTGCCGGTTTCGTAATACAAAATTTGTTTTTTTCTGGAGTAATAGACGCCATTAGACAATTACAGGAGACAGAAGAGGGGATATCAAATCAGAGAACTCAAAGCTCAAATGATTTCTTAGAATCAGCAGAGCTTATTCTTGGTTCCAACGCTATCGCCGTGGGGCCAAAAAAAACCGATGACGGGTCAACACGCCTGATTATCAATTCTCATCAACCTCTAGAAGGGCCTGTTGCTTGGTATGAAGCTCATGTTACTAGCGAACAGGGGTGGAATATGATGGGAGGCTTATTTCCAGGATCTCCTTTTATTTTTGTTGGCTTCAATGATAATTTAGGATGGGGGCTTACAGTCAATAAGCCTGATTTATCTGATGCTTATCAACTAAAAATACATCCAAAAAATAATAATCAATATTTATTGGATGGAGAATGGGTTAACTTTAAGGTAAAAAAGATACAACTACCCTTTAAAATATTTGGTCCTTTCAAATGGACCATCACAAAGCAAATAAAGTATTCCGTTCATGGTCCTGTTATTGAAAATAATGAAAATTCTTATGCAATCCGCTTTTCCGGAATGCAAGATATTGGTCAAGTTGAACAATGGTACCGATTAAACAAATCAAAAAATATTCAAGAGTGGCTGGCCGCTATGAAGATGAGATCTATTGTTTCATTTAATGCTATTTATGCAGATAAGGAAAAAAATATTTTATTTTTACATAATGCTGCTTCGCCAATTCGGGATGAATCTATAGACTGGAGTAAGCCAGTTGATGGAAGCCAATCCTCCTTGATTTGGAACAAATTGGTAGCACTAGAAGAACTGCCATTAATAATTAATCCATCATCTGGATGGCTAGTCAGCGTAAACCAAGATCCCTTCAAAGTAACCGCAGAAGAAAACAATCTTGATCCATTAAATTACTCTAAAACACTGGGGTTACAGACTAGGATGACCAATAGGGCGTACAGAGCTTTGGAGTTGTTTAATTCCTATGAAGAAATATCTTCAAAAATACTTCTCGATATTAAATACGATAATCAATACTCCTTAAATTCAAGATCCTATAGTTATATCAAGAAAATTTTAAAGGAAGCATTTGATGATCCACGGTTGATTGAAGCTCAATCGATTTTGAAGAATTGGGATCTAAAAACAGACTTAAAAAACCGTTCAGCAGCACTTGCTGTTTGCGTGTTGACTCCAGAATGGTCGGCAGAGCAAAATCAAAAAACAGCGCCTGATCCTATAGATGTTTTTAAACATTGTGTAAAAGATATATATAGAGCATTTAAACGACTGGATCCCTTGTGGGAAGACAGAAATGTTCTGATCAGAGGGGACAAAATGATTCCACTTGACGGTGGACCGGATACCTTGAGGGCGGTTTACGGAGCAGAACAAAAGAATGGGAAATTAAAAGCTGTTGCGGGGGATGGACTGGTCATTTTTGTCGAATGGGACAAGGATGGTAATCTTGAAAGTAAGAGTATTCACCAGTATGGTAGTTCCACTCAAAATGAGCATTCCCATCATTACGATGATCAGATGCTACTTTTTGCAGATAAAAAAATGAAAGACACTAATTTTGATACAAATGAGTTAGATATGCATACCGAAAACAAGATGATGGTCCCTCTTGAGCCATGAGTACACGCCACAGAATTTTTTTTAAAGATTTGCCGAGTTTTTTCTTTTTATTCATATCAATATCCTTACTGATTTCGAGTTGCAGTCGACCCAGATCAAATGTAAATATTGCTGACCCTAATACGATTAAAGAAATCTCCTCTGGAGAGATCGTTGGATTTAGCCACGATGAAAACACTTATGCTTGGTTAGGCATTCCTTATGCTGAAGCGCCTGTAGGAAATCTACGATGGATGGCACCAAGACCTCCGATACCATGGGATGGTGTTAGAGAATCAATTCGGTTTGGCGATGCATGTACGCAAATCGGGTCTATATTTGGCGATCCTTCTGCTAAAGAAGGAAGTGTTCATGGTTTAGAGGATTGCCTCTTTCTTAATGTGTTTTCACCAAGCGACATAGCTGATCAATCTCAATTGCCGGTCATGGTATGGATACATGGAGGATCAAATACAATTGGAACATCCAGTCTCTATGATCCGAGTGTTTTGGTGGCTACACAGAAAGTGATAGTGGTAACCATCAACTATCGCTTAGGTTTATTTGGTTGGTTTTATCACCCCAGTCTTTCTAGACTCACAAAAAGTTTAGAAGATGCATCAGGTAACTATGGAACCTTAGATCATATAGCAGCATTAAAATGGGTAAAGCAAAATATCTCTCAATTTGGAGGAGATCCAGAAAATGTAACTATTTTTGGTGAGTCTGCGGGAGGTCGCAATGTATATGCCCTGATGGTTTCCTCTTTGGCTAAAGGCTTGTTTCATAAAGCCATTTCACAAAGTGGCGGTACTAATACTTCAGATTTAGCTTTGGCTTCAAATTATGCAGATCATCCTGAATATCCTGGGACTGAAAGTAGTTCGAGAGAAATACTCAATACCTTGTTAAATGATTCTGGATTAGTTTCAGATCATTCCTCTGCAAAGGCTATGCAAAATTCTATGACCGATCTAGAAATTTCAGAATTTTTGAGAAGCTTGAATAAAGAACAAATACTGCATGCCTTTTCAGAAGTTCTTCATATTGATGAATCAATGCATACAGTTTTGAGTGATGGGTATGTTTTGCCTCAAAGCGGCATTGATTTTGCAGCCGCTCCTTCTAGTAGCGTGCCGTTTATAACGGGTACGAATAGGGATGAAATGAAATTGTTTTTAGCATTTGATCCTGAATTTACCAGACGGTTTTTCTTTCTTACTCGAATAAAAAATAAAAATCATTATAAAATTAGTGCCGAGTATGGTTCTAAGAGTTGGAAAATAGGGGCAGTTGATAATCCAGTTAGAAACATGGTCCTGTCAGGAAATAAAGAAGTATATGCCTACCGATTTGATTGGGATGAAGAGCCTAGAAGGTTTTTTATGGATCTATCACTTCTTTTAGGAGCAGGACATGCCATTGAAATACCGTTTGTTATGGGCAATCTTTCACTTGGAGGGCTTGAGAAATACATGTTCAGGAAAAAGAACTTTCCTGCTGCCAAAGCATTATCGAACGCGATGATGTCATATTGGGCCGAGTTTGCCTATTACGGAAGACCTTCCAACGGACGAGAAAATAATCTACCCACCTGGTCATCTTGGGATATTCAAAATACTTCTTCTAAGTTCATCATCTTTGATACTCAACAAGATGGCGGCATTAGAATGAGTGGTGATGAACTGACATATAAAAAAGTAATGCATGAACTGATATCAGATCCAAGGATTCCAAATGATAAAATTCGTTGTCAATATATACGAACTACATATGATGGGGATTGGGATCAAGAGGCAATTCAACTTGGTCGAGAATATTGCGATAGATCTGAATAGAACATTTATTTTGAGAATCAATAAAATTATCGTTCTCTTATTGTTGACGTTATTACCTCCTTACAATTCTTATAATGGTTTTAGTGATGAACGTTTGGTAAAAATGATTATAGAATCGGTGAACTGATGAATATTTTTGACAAAAAAACTGTACGAGATGCATTGCCTTATAATCAACTTATTGAAGCTTTGAGGAAAGCTTTTATGGAAGATGTAATAGTACCTCACCGAACTCATCATGTTATTGAAAATAAGGGAGAAAGTGACGCCTCTCTGCTTTTAATGCCAGCTTGGAATAAATTGGAGAATGTTGGTATAAAAATTGTTTCAGTTTTTCCAGATAATACTAAAAATAACTTAGGCTCTGTTAATGCTAGCTACTTCGTTATGGATAGAAAGACCGGTATACCCAAAGCTGTAATTGACGGTACGGAGCTTACACTTCGTCGAACAGCAGCTGCATCGGCTCTTGCTTCATCCTACCTATCCAATCCCGATGCCGAAACCTTATTGATGGTTGGAACAGGTAGATTAGCATCGTATATGATAGAAGCTCATATGGCGGCCAGGGATATTAAAAATATTTTGGTATGGGGTCGGCGAGAAGAGGCCGCCCTTGAGCTTGTTTCAGCTTTGTCACCAAAGATAAAATCAATCGAATGTAGAAGAGATCTTAAAAGCGCTGTCGATGAATCGGATATTATTTCTTGCGCAACTCTTGCAAAAGAACCATTGATTATGGGCGAATGGTTGCACGATGGGCAACATATTGACCTTGTTGGCGCATTCACGCCAGATATGCACGAAGCTGATGGCGTTGCGCTTGAAAAAGCTCGAGTTATCGTTGATACGTATTTTGGAGCCCTTACAGAGTCAGGTGAAATTATTGATGCGATAAAGGAAGGTTTTATTTCTGAATCAGATATTGTTGCCGACCTTAAAGAGCTGGTATGTGATGATAAAATAGGTAGACGTAATACTACAGATATTACTCTTTTTAAATCTGTTGGCACTGCACTTGAGGATCTTGCGGCAGCCACATTGATACTTCAGAATGCTTGAATTACCGATATATAACAAAATAGTAGCGTGTTAACTATTGTCTGGAGAAATTAACTAATGGTAACTAAATCAGGTTTGCAGTGGTCTTCTAGAGTAGTTTTTTTAATGGCTACCATTGGCAGTGCAGTTGGTTTGGGTAATATTTGGAGATTTTCCTATGCAGCTGGCTCAAGCGGCGGCGGTGCATTCGTAGTAGTTTATCTTGCAGCTGCTCTTTTTCTAGCCTTGCCTGTTTTGATTGCAGAATTGATGATCGGACGTCGCGGCGCTGAAAGCCCTCCCAATGCTATTGCAAATGTTGCGATTGAGTCAGGATACGGTAAAAACTGGCGATGGATGGGGATTATTCTTGGAGGAGTAGGAGCTGTTTTGGCTCTTTCTTTTTATTCTGTTGTGGGAGCTTGGACCATAGCCTTTGCTACTAAAACTGTTTTAGGGCAGCTCCAGGGGCTCCAGCCGGAAGAGATTGTCACAATAATTGATGATTTAAATAGTAAACCACTAATACTGTTTGGTTGGTTTTGCCTCTTTATTGGTTTAACCATATATATTTCATCTAAGGGTGTGAAGGATGGCCTGGAACGCGCTGTAAATATCATGATGCCAGCCTTATTTGTTATGCTGGTTCTCATTGTTTTTTATTCGGCAATTGTTGGAGATTTTAATGCGGCTTTAAATTTTCTATTTAAGCCAGATTTTTCAAAACTAAATGCCCAAGTTGTGATGGGCGCTTTTGGTCAGGCTTTCTTTTCCGTAAGTGTTGGACTAGCAAACTGTATTGCTTATGGTTCTTATTTGGATCGAACCACTAACATCCCAGAATCAGCGACAATTATTGTCGGTGTAGACACTTTGGTAGCAATCCTAGCTGGTTTAGCCATTTTTCCGATAATTTTTGCTCATGGTTTTCAACCGAATGAGGGCCCGGATCTTGTCTTTAAGGCGCTACCCATTGCTTTTGGGCAAATTCCAGGCGGATTGATATTCGGAGCCTTGTTTTTTATTTTATTATTTTTTGCAGCCCTAACGTCTTCCATATCTATGATGGAAGCTCCAGTTGCATGGTTGAGTGATGGGCTGAAATTTTCAAGAAAATCTGCCGCGTTATTATCTGGTTCAGTGAGTTTCTGTTTTGGTACTCTTGCAGTATTGTCTTTTAATATTCTCTCTGATTTTTACCCCTTAGATGGAATTGCGCTGTTTAGTGGAAAGAACTTCTTTGTATTAATTGATTACTTGGTTACAAATATTATTATGCCACTCGGTGGAATGATAATTGCCTTATTTGCTGGCTGGATTGTTAAAGAAAAATTTAGTCGCGATGAATTATTTGATAATCAAAATCATCTGTTACATCGTTTTTGGTTATTTCTTGTAAGATTTGTTGCGCCGGCAATACTTGGAGTCGTTTTTTTCCAGCTGGTAAGCAGCTAACCACAATATCGCTAAGTAGTTATCGTAGGAGAATCTCTTGGACTGGAGAAAAATGGATATTAATACCCTAGAGAAAGAATATTCTCCAAGCACCTGTATTCAAAATTATAACGAGTTAATTAATGAATATGGTTCAAAATCAAAAATTGCAGAATCCACAACTACTGTTATTAAAGATATCAGTTATGGTAAATCGAAAGAAGAGTGCTTAGACTTTTTTCCTGCGGCCGATAAGAATTCACCTCTATTGGTTTTTTTTCATGGCGGGTATTGGCAACGCCTTAGTAAAAACGAATCAACATTCCCGGCACCTCATTTCGTTAGTTCTGGCATTAACTTTGCCGCTATTAATTACACCTTAGCACCTCAAGCGAGTATTGATGAGATAACCGAAGAATGCAGGCGCTCAATTATTTGGTTATTTAATCATGTTGATAAACTCGGTATAAATCCTGAAAAAATATTTCTGTTAGGTAGCTCAGCTGGTGCGCATCTCGCTGCTATGTTACTGCTAACCGACTGGGATGATTACCAACTCCCTTCGAATGTAATCAAGGGAGCAACCTTATTAAGTGGGATTTATGATCTTCGTCCTATAGTCAAAACTTATATAAATGAGCCACTTGTACTGAACGAACAACTGGCCGAAGGTTTGAGCCCATTGTTCTTAGTGCAAAAAAGCACTGCACAAATCATTATATCTTGGGGTGAGCATGAAACTTCTGAATTCAAACGGCAAAGTATTGATTTTTCTAATAAATGGAAGAAAATGGGCAATACCTGTACTATTTTTGAGGAAAAAAATACCAATCACTTTGATATTCTATTCCAAATGGAAAATGAACAATCAAATCTAAAACTCGAAATGCTCAAACAGATATTAGGAGAGGGCAGATGACATTCAAATTTGAAATTCCAGATATTATTGACATAGATGGAGTGGACGGCTCTCCGTATCCCCGTGATGTTGATATTGGTTCTGAAGAAGACAGACAGAAAAAGGTTAAAATAACCGATGGACTGCCAATCACAGAATTTGAAGGAACAACCAATCCATATATTGATTATGAAAGTATTGATTTGTTGTTAAGTTTGCAGCACCCAAGATCAGAAGGATACGACGAAATGTGTTTTATCGTCATGGGGCAGGCAAAAGAACTCTTATTTAAGTCTGTTTATTTTGAATTGTATAATGCTCGCTTGAGAATAATGGATGATGATTTACCCAATGCATCAGTCATCCTTGAGAGAGTAAAAGAGACATTATCTTTACTGAAGCATTTTTGGAATGTTTTATCAACGATTCGACCCGAAGGGTTTAAAAAGTTTAGAGATTATTTAAACGTTGCCTCCGGTCAACAATCTTTTATGTATAGACATATAGAGTTCATTCTCGGCAATAAGAATGAAGCTATGGCTTTAGTTCATAAAAATGTTTCACATGTCTATCCAGCAATTAAAAAAAATCTTGAATCTCCTAGTCTTTATGATGAGGTGATAAAACTCTTAAAAAGAAGAGATTTTGATATTGCAGCTGAATGTTTAGAACGGGATTGGTCCAAAGCTTATCAGGTAAATTCAAGCGTAGAAAAAGCCTGGCTAAAAATATATAAAAATCCCTCCCCCGAAAATGATTTATATTTATTTGGCGAGATATTGATTGAGCTCGCTGATATGTTCTCACAGTACCGATTTAAACATTTAACTACAGTTGAACGAATTCTTGGATCGAAGCCAGGAACAGGCGGTTCTTCAGGTGTTGGATGGCTAAGAAATACTATTGATCATAGATTTTTTCCAGAACTCTGGATTATACGGACAAAATTGTGACATATTAAAAACAATTGGTTTATCGTTTTACCTATAAAAGGTCGAGTATGTTTACAAATCACCCAAACAAAATTTTATACTGGCAACTTTTAATTTTTTTAGCTTTCAGTTTCCTGATTGGTTGTGCAAATGATGAGGCTACGTCAAGCTCAAAAAAACCTAATATTCTATTTATTGTGGCAGATGATTTGGGATATACCGATCTTGGTGGGTATGGAAGTGAGATAGCAACACCCAATCTTGATGCTTTAGCTCATAATGGAGTAACACTTACTAATTATTATGTGGCGCCAACATGCTCGCCGACAAGGGCAATGTTGCTATCTGGAATTGATAATCATCTGGTTGGGATGGGTAGCATGTCTGGCGAACAGTCAGATAATCAAAAAAATAAAATTGGATATGAGGGCTATTTAAATTTTCGTATTGCTGCTCTTCCTAATGTTCTCAAGGATAACGACTATCACACCTATATGACCGGTAAGTGGCACCTTGGTTATGACGACAACACAAGTCCAACCGCGAGAGGATTTGAGCGCTCCTTCTCATTACTTGCAGGTGGCGCAGGACATTTTAGCAATATGCTTTCTATTCTTGGTACTAATAAAGCGCCTTATAGAGAAGATGGAAAATTGATTGACTCATTGCCAGATGACTTTTATTCGACAAAATTTTATACCGACAAGATGATTGAATACATCGACAGCAATCGAAATGATGGAAAACCTTTTTTTGGATATCTTTCATATACTGCAGTTCACTGGCCATTACAGGCACCTCAATCCTCTATGGATAGGCAAAGTGGAAAATATGACGAAGGTTATGATGTTATTTATGAAAGACGTTTGTCTAATCTCAAGGAGCTGGGGCTAATTGATGAAGAGATACGATCTTTTCCTGGATTGTCAGAGGATAGACTTTGGGAAGATTTAAATGAACAGGAAAAGAAACGATCGGCGAAGCTCATGGAAATATATGCAGCCATGGTTAGTGATATGGATCACAACGTAGGAAAGATTGTTGGATATCTAGAAGATATAGGTGAGCTGGATAATACATTCATATTTTTTATGTCCGATAATGGAGCGGAAGGCCATCCATTGGATGAGACATTTGAAAATTATGGCATTGAACAGAAGATAAAAACGTGTTGTGACAATCGTTTTGAAAATATGGGGAGACCAGATTCTTATTTATGGTATGGATCGAATTGGGCGAGGGTGAGTGTTGGTCCATGGAGACGCTTCAAAGGGTTTACTTCTGAAGGCGGGATTAAAGCGCCTGCATTTGTTCACTTCCCCAAATTTCATGGCGGAAGCATTGATAATAGTTTTGTAACTGTCAAAGATGTTATGCCGACCATACTTGAAGTAGCTAACATCAGTCATCCTGGAGAAGTTTATAAAGGAAGAGAAATACTCCCCATGCAAGGCTTATCAATGATGCCAATTTTGTTGGGTGAATCTGATTACATTCATAAAGAAGATCATATTGAGGGCTGGGAATTATTTGGTAAGACTGCATTGAGAAAAGGCGGTTGGAAGATGATTCAGGAGCCTAAAGAAGATTTCTTTTCATGGCAGACCCCATTATCAGATAATTACAAGTGGCAATTATTCAATTTGACAAAAGATCCAACAGAACTCAATGATCTAGCTGAGGTAGAATCGGAGAAAATGCAAGAAATGCTTGATGCCTGGGAGCAGTACAAAAAAGAAAATGGAGTGATCATCCCAGAGAATGTAATGGGTTTTTAGTATTTATGTCATTGGCATAATATTAAAAAGAATTTTGAGATAATATAGATTATAAATTTATCGATATGAAAAATGTTCCGTCTATATTTCGTCTGAAAAAAAAACATACTTCTTTAAGTGATAATGATTACAATCAGGTTGATGCGCTTGATGTGATTAGGGAACAATCAATTTCATCAGCAATGATTAGCGCGTTCATGGCGCTCGTGATTATGAATATCCTTTGGGTTTTCATATCAATGATCTTTGATAGGTTTTTCCCATGGTTTTCTTTATTGCAAGGAATTATTATTGGCATTTCAGTAAAAAAGTTTGGTCGTGGTATTGATTGGAGATTTCCAATTATTGCCTCAACGTTTACTATTATTGCGGCCATAACAGGGAATTTTCTATCCGCATTAAATTTAACCGGTAGAGAATTTTATACAGGCGCATTACCCCTTATAATTGAAATATCCTGGTATACAGTTAAGACTTTTTTTATAAAAGAATTTGGAGTTGTTGGAACCATATATGCTTTAGCATCAGCGGGTATAGCAGCGTTTTATTCCAATCGAATTCTAGATCGGCATCAATCACTAGCATTACATAATTTTTATACAACTAAGAAATAAAGTAGGATTATCTTAATGACAAAGAAGCTAGAATTTTTTTTTGATTATGTTAGCCCCTATTCATATTTAGCCAATAGCCAACTTAATAGTATCAAAGGAATTGAGATTCAATATCGGCCGATGTTTTTGGGCGGAGTGATGGAAGCCACTGGAAATAAACCACCTGGTGCACTACCGGTTAGGGGTAAATATCTTACAAAAGATATCAAAAGATGGGCTAAAAATTATGGAATTCCCTTTAAATTTAATTCTATTTTTCCACAAAACACCCTTAAATCATTAAGGCTTTCATTGGCCGCTCAAAATCATGGTGTATTCAATAACATTCATCAATCACTTTTTGATGCGATGTTTGTTTATAATCAGGACCTAAGTCAGGATAATGTTTTAGTAGAAATTATTAAAAAAAACAATCTAGATGACTATCGTCTAATGGAAGAAATTGAGGATTCATCGATCAAGAGTGCCTTGAAAAAAAATACAGATGAAGCCATTGCTCGGGGAGTATTTGGTGCACCTACATTCTTTATTGATGAAGAGATGTTTTTTGGTAATGATCGTTTTGAATTTATAAAAAAAGCTTTATCTTAAAGAATATGAAAGATAAGGAGATTTTCCCAATATATTTTAGCGAGATTATTTAATATCAAATTCAGCAACTACTGGCGTGTGATCGGATGGCCTTTCCCAGCTTCTAGGTTCTCTATCAATGTAACTAGCGGTACATTTTTTACTCAAACTATTTTTTGCTAGTATTAAATCTATTCGAACACCTGCATTTCTCCTGAAAGAGACTGCTCGATAATCCCACCAACTAAATAATTTTTCTTTCTGTTTAAATTGTCTGAATACATCTACAAAGCCAAGATTAAGGATCTTTTTTAGAGCGCTTCTTTCTTTGGGGCTGCATAGAACATCCTCACCCCATTTTTCAGGATCATAAACATCCTGATCTTCCGGGGCAATATTGAAATCTCCCAGAACAATAAGTTGTTTGTGTCTGGCAAGTTCTTCTTTTAGGAAATTTGTTAAAGCTTCTAACCATTTTAATTTATAAAGGTATTTATCAGATTCCACAGTTTGTCCATTAGGAATATACAGATTAATGATACGGGAATTTCCGATGGTACTTGCTAGGACTCGTCTTTGCGTATCCTCAAAATTAGGGATATCTAAGACAATTTCTTTAGGCTCTTCTTTTGAAATAATAGCAACACCATTATAAGTTTTCTGGCCGTTGGCTAAAGAGTAATATCCTAATTTTTGAAATTCAGATGTCGGAAAAGCTTCATTAATTTGTTTAATTTCTTGAAGAGCAAGAATATCAGGGGTATTAGCTTCCATCCATTCTTGGACATGAGGGAGTCTTACGTTTAAAGAGTTGACGTTCCACGTAGCTATTTTCATAAGATTTATTATACCAATTATGGTATTGGGCATTAATTTTTAGAATCTCAAATTACAGTTGCTATTAGCACTTTTTTAAATTTGTGTTGGATGTTACACAGATAGGGTTGATACAATCAAGAAAAATATAAGGATTTATCTTGTGAGTGAAAAATTTGATTTAATTGTTTTAGGAGGAGGAAGTGGAGGCCTTGCTCACGCCCAAAGAGCAACCGAATATTCGGCAAAAGTTCTTGTTATAGAACCAAATCCTCTTGGCGGTACATGCGTAAATGCAGGATGCATTCCAAAAAAGATCATGTGGTATGCCTCAAATATAGTTCATCAAATAGAGCTAGCAGAAGGTTATGGTTTTGATCTCTCAATAAAATCTCATGATTGGAAATCTCTAAGAGATCACCGTAGTAGTTATATCAAGCGTCTCAACGAGTTGTATGAAAAAAATTTAATGAACAAAAAAATTTGTCTGGTTAAGGATTGTGCTAGTTTTATCAATCCTAATACAGTTCGAGTTGGAGATAAAACCTATCAAGCTAAGCACATTGTTATTGCAACGGGCGGAAAACCCATCATTCCCCAGCTTAAGGGCGCAGAATTGGGTATTACATCCGATGACTTTTTTGAATTATCGAAAAAACCAAAACGGGTGGCGATTATTGGTAGCGGATACATCGCAGTTGAATTAACAGGAATTTTTTCCGCCTTGGGATCAGAGGTAAGTATTTTTGTTCGCAAAAATAGTATTTTACGTAATTTTGATAGCATGTTAAGAGACGAGCTAACCCATTCACTTAAACAACAGAACATTGGTTTGCATACAGAAGTGTTGTTACGAGAGCTTTATGAAAATACCTCTGGAGTCGATACTGGTAAAACTGTTATTGGATTGAAATCAGAAGGGGGAGAGAATTTTTCGTCTTTTGACTGCGTTATATGGGCAGTTGGCCGCTCACCAAATACGAAATTTTTAAATTTAGATAGTATTCAAGTAGAAACGGATGAGAAAGGCTTCATTAAAGTTGATAAATACCAAAAAACAAATATTGATAACATTTATGCGATTGGAGATGTAACCGGAAAAAACGCGTTAACACCAGTCGCGATTGCCGCTGGACGTCGTCTTGCAGATAGATTATTTGGAGAAAGGCTCGAAAGACATCTTGAATATCGCACCATTCCATCAGTAGTATTTAGCCATCCTCCTATAGGAACGGTTGGATTGACAGAAGAAGAAGCCCGTAGCCAATATGGAGATGATGTACAAGTTTTTACATCAAAATTTACCTCTCTAGTTTATGCGCTGAGCAAGAAAAAATCTCTATCTTCCATGAAATTAGTTACATTAGGGGATGATCAGAAAATTATAGGTTGCCACATTATTGGCGATGGGGCAGATGAAATTCTCCAGGGCTTTGCTGTTGCCATTCGCAATGGTGCAACAAAAACTGATTTTGATGATACAGTTGCCATTCACCCTACAAGCGCGGAAGAATTAGTGACTATGCGTTGACTAAGAGTTTGGTAAGTATGCCGTTGGTATTTGGTCTTATTCCCCTCCAAAGATAAAAAGATTCCGCTGCTTGTTCTATCAACATTCCCCATCCATCGACTGAGTGTCTTACGCCTTTTTCTATGCTCCATTGTTTAAATGGAGTGGGCTTAGTACTGTATGATAAGTCGTAGCAAAATGTATTTTTATTAATATTATTAATTGGAAAAAAGTTGCTTTGACCTTTTGTTCCAGCTGATGTCGCGTTGATAATAAGTTCATATGTTATGTCATCTGAGATATCCTCAAAATGGCATGTTGATATTTTGCCAATTGAATTAAAATGTTCCATAAGGGCAGTTGCCTTTTGTAAGGTACGATTTGCAACAGTTAAAGATAAAGGATTAGCTTTAAGTAATGGTTGCAAAATTCCCCTTGTGGCTCCACCAGCGCCTAAAATAAGTATATTTAATCCCTTAAGTTTCAAATTATAGTTTTTTTCTAGATCATTCATTAGGCCCACACCATCCGTATTATCACCATAAATTCTTCCTTCTTCAAAAAGTAAAGTATTCACAGCGCCAGCAATTCTTGCTCTTTCTGAAATTTCATCAAGATAATTTAATACTGTTGTTTTATGAGGAAGGGTTATATTTAATCCCCTTCCTCCTTTAATCTGGAAGGATTTAATCGCATTCTCTAAATCATCAGGAGGCACAAGAAATAGTTCATACGAGATATTTTGATTTGTTTGAAGTGCAAAGAGATGATGAATATTTGGGGAATAGCTATGCGAGATTGGATCTCCCATTACCCCATATAGATCCATTTTTTTTTGACTCATAGCTTTTTAATTAGATTTTTTTGACAAGCTCTATAAAAGTTAATAATTATTTTTACTCTATTTTATAGAGTATTTCATTTTGATTGTAGAGAAAAATTTTTCTCCTACTTGTTACTACAGTTATTGTTTAAATTACGACATATCAAAATGAAGATCAGTAAGTTTTTGGATTAACTCTTTTTGAGTTTCTTTCTTTAATGATACCAATGGAGGTCGAACAGTTTCCCAATTAACATTCTGACTATAATAAGCAACAACTGATTTTAAAGCAGGAATCATGGGGTAAGACTCCATTATATTCCTTATTTGATTAAGCTGTTTTTGTAGGTGAACTGCCTTATTAGATTCCCACTCTTTGAAGAGAGTATGTATAGCATGAGGATTGATATTTGCAGTTGCAGATATACATCCGGCACCTCCTCCACGCATGGTTTTCAGCAAAAAACGTTCACTACCCGCAAATATTCTGAAGTCATCCCATCTACGTTCAAGCATATTTTCTGTATTTTTCCAATTGCCAGAACTATCCTTAATACCTGCTATAACATTTGGATAACTGATAATTAATCGTTCAATTAAGTCTAAGCTTATTCCAACACCAGAAACATCCGGAATATGATATAAATAGATTTTTAATTTTTCGCTGCCAATTCTCTGGATTGTTTCGGAATAGCTTTTAAAGATTCCATCGTCACTAACCCCTTTATAGTAAAACGGCGGTAAAATTAAAGCTCCTCTACAACCCAGTTTTATTGCATGAGATGTCAGTTGAACAGTTTCGGTGAGTGAACAGCAACCAGTTCCTGGCATTAGTGAAGATGGACTAATATCTGCTTCAATAAGACGATTAAGCAGGGATATCTTTTCCTCAAGCGATAATGAGTTGGCTTCACTATTAGTGCCAAAGACTGCCAGAGAAACATTTTGAGACAACAGCCATTGGCATTGCTTTATTAGTAGTTTGTGGTCCGGTTTAAGGTTGTTTTTAAATGGCGTAATGACCGGAGTTAAGATACCAGAAAATTTTTTGGGATTATTAGACATTTCAAATTAAAATTTAGTAATTCACGATATAAGAATTATTATAACTTAAGAATTTGCTGGTCTTAGTATTTTCCCGCTCTTTAAGACTCTAATTTCTGTTGGACCAGCCATTGGCCCGCAAACACCAGGCAATATAAAATCTACCTGGTTTTGAAGTTGTTTTCTTAATACATGTATGTTTTTAATAGGCGGTTTGCCTGTAATATTAGCGCTTGTGGATATTATTGAAGAATTTGATGCGTGGCAGAGCTTCATAGCAATTGAATGAGATGTAATTCTTACAGCTATGCATTTATGTTTTCCTGAAATCCAAAATGGTATTGGTTGTTTACCAGGAACAATCCAAGTAGTGGGCTTTTTTGAAACAGCCAAAAGATCATCGTTGTTTGAAAGGAATACCCATGGTTTTAGTTGATCTAAGTTAGCACCAATAATAATAAGACCTTCAGATGGATTTCTATTTTTTATGTGTAGAATTCGTAAAACAGCTTTTTTATTTTGTGGTAAACACCCTAATCCAAATACACCTTCTGTTGGATAAGCGACTACGCCCCCGTTTCTGATGATCCGCCCTGCTTTTTTTATGGGTTCAGAAATAATGATTATTTACCACTAGCTATCTTCTTCGATGTTTTTTTCTTTTTTCCTCGGCGCTTTCGTTCAGGGGCAGCTGCAAGTAATTTTTCACATTCTTCAAGTGTTAGAGATTCAGGATCTTGGTCTTTCGGTACTCGAGCATTTTTCTTTTTGTTTGTAATATAAGGGCCATAACGTCCATTTAATACCTGTATACCTGCATCCTCAAAGTTATGGATAATACGATTAGCATCGGCGATTTCTTTTTCCTTTATAAGTTCTAATGCTCGGGAAATATCAATAGTATAAGGATCTTCATCTCGGGGAATGGAGACATTTTTTTTATTACCGTAGTTGATGTAGGGCCCAAAAGGCCCTGTTTTCGCTAAAATATCTATTCCTTCCGGTGTTTTTCCAAGTATGCGCGGCAGCGAGAATAATGCTAGTGCCTCCTCAAGCGTTAGATTTTCAACGGATTGCTCAGGACGCAGTCCAGCAAATTTTGGAGTTTCTTCGTCCTGATTCGTTCCAATCATTACATACGGTCCCCGGTGACCCATACGAACAGAGACAGGCTTATTGCTTTCTGGATCTATACCGAGGTCACGAGAACCGAGGGCTTCACTTCTGGTTACATTTTGATTTTGATTAATTAAATCTGTAAAGGGTTCCCAGAATTCCTTTACGAGTGGTTTGAATTGTTTTTCCCCACGGGAGACGGCATCAAGCTGACTTTCTAATTTGGATGTAAATTCATAATCGACGTATTGGGAAAATCGTTCAGTTAAGTATTTATTGACCAATTTTCCAGTATCAGTCGGTTGAAAACGTCTTCCATCCAGATCCGCATATTTTTCCTGTAGTTTTGCAATAATTGTCGCGTATGTAGAAGGTCTGCCAATGCCATGCTCTTCAAGAGTTTTAACAAGGCTTGCCTCAGTAAATCGTGGTGGAGGTTCTGTAAAATGCTGTTCCGTTCTTAAAATATCGATTGTTATGATGTTACCTTTATTAATTTCAGGTAGTAGTTTATCACTGTCATCAACGACTCTATCATCTTTACTCTCCTGATAGACGGCCATAAAACCTGGCTGGACAAGTATCTGTCCATTTGCTCTAAATTGGTGTGCTTTTGAATTATCTGGCTCAGTTGATAAGTCTATTTTTACTGTATCAAAAACAGCTGCTTCCATTTGGCTAGCCATGGTTCTTTGCCATATTAGTGTATAGAGTTTTAATTGATTTTCATCGAGAATTGTTTCCATTGATTCCGGTGTACGTGTAATCGATGTAGGTCTAATTGCTTCGTGAGCTTCCTGAGCATTTGCAGCTTTGTTTTGGTATTTTTGAGGTTTATCAGGAACATTCTCATTGCCAAAACGATTACGTATCATTTCCCTAATTTCATCAATTGCAACAGAAGATAGGTCTGCTGAATCTGTTCTCATGTAGGTTATTAATCCGATATTGCCTTCATTAGGCAACTCAATCCCCATATAAAGCCCTTGAGCTATGCTCATTGTGAACCGTGCAGAGAAACCCAGTTTTCGTGATGCTTCTTGTTGTAATGTGGATGTTCTAAACGGCGCCGCTGGATTTCTACGGCGTTGTTTTTTTTCTATATTTACTGCTGTTAGATTATTCTTGGCGTCATTAAGAATGTTTTTTTCAGCTTCTCGCGCTATCTCTTCATTTTTAAAGCTGAATTTTTCAACTTTTTCCCCAAAATATTTAACAAGGCGAGATTTAAACGTTTGCTCTTTTTGTCTGACATCAGCCTCGATCGACCAGTATTCTTGAGCTTCAAAAGCGTCAATTTTAAGTTCTCTTTCAACAATTAGCCTTAACGCCGGGCTTTGGACTCGCCCAGCACTTTTGGCGCCACCACCAATAGTTTTCCATAACAATGGGGAGAGATTAAAACCGAATAGGTAATCTATAGCTCGACGCGCAAGATAAGCATCTACCAACTCTTTATTCAATTTGCGAGGATTCTTCATAGCCTCACGCACTGCATTTTTGGTTATTTCATAGAACACAATACGATAAATGGGTTTTTCGTTGATTAATCCCTCGTCATTCAGTAGTTCGGTGACATGCCATGATATTGCTTCTCCTTCTCTGTCAGGATCAGTTGCCAGGTATAATGCATCCGCTGTTTTGAAGGCAGTTATAATTTTTTTGACTTGTTTGCGGCTCCCTTCATCAACTTCAAAAATCATGTTGAAGTTATTATCAGGATCAATAGAGCCTTGACGACTTGGTAAATCACGAATGTGACCAATAGTAGCCAAAACATCATAATCTTCTCCAAGATAACCACTGATGGTCTTAGATTTGGCTGGCGACTCAACTATTACGAGATTATTTGGCATCTAGGGATTAAAACCTCATTAACAATTATATAAAATTAATAATCTTGGACTACATGGCGGATTAAATACTTGTTTGAGGAGTGTGTGTCAAGAAATTTGTTTTTTTAGCAGATTTTTACTTTATCATTATTTTTTATTTTTTTATTAATGAAGCATATTTGTTTCAGATGAAAAAACTAAATCTTCCATTTTAGAATATGCAGCTTCTTGCCCTGGCTGACTAAAGAGCAACATAAGTACGATCCACTTAATTTGTTCGATATCAAAGGCTGCTGTTTCTAATGCAAGCAAGCGATCTATCAAGATTTCCCGCTGTTTTAATGACAATATGCCCCTGTGTTCGAGGTTAGAAATAAATCCACGGCAACTTGAGTTTAATCTAGATAATTCAATGTCGTTATATATTCTTGTGCATGTTTCTGCTTGAGTGTCGAGATCAAATTTATTCTCAATTTGAACTAGGCTATCAAGCCAATCCATTGCTCTATCAATTTCAATATGACTAAATCCTGCGCTACGTAATTTTATTAGAAGTTGGTTTTCGCTATGATCTTGTTGATCATTTGTGTTTGCGTATGTTTCAAATAAGTAGATTAGAACGTCAAGTACGTTTTCTTTCATTTTTTGAGCCCTTTACGTAAATTGATAAGGGTATATAAAAGTTGTTGTGATTTAGATAATTATCCCAAGTAAAGAGCATGGAGTAAAATTTTATCCTGGTCAATGTGAATTTTTTCTCAAATGTTGTTAGGTAGCAAGGAAAATTTTGTTGATTATAGCTTACAATTTCTTTAGGTTTAAAATAATGGCAATATTAACAATTCTTGAATTTCCTGATCCAAAACTTCGCATCAAAGCGGTACGAATCAACGTAATTGATGACAAGTTGCAGCCTATTATCGAGAATATGTTAGAGACAATGTATTCAGCTCCAGGAATAGGTTTGGCCGCGACACAGGTTAATATTCATAAAAGACTTCTCGTAGCAGATGTAACCAATGACCAAACTGAGCCTTATGTTCTAATTAATCCTCAAATTATTCACAAAGAAGGCAAAACAGTAACCCAAGAGGGCTGTTTGTCAGTTCCTGATTATTATGCCGATGTTGAAAGAGCAGAGAAAATTGTCGTTAATTATTTTGATTACGAAGGTAAGATACAAAAAAAAGAATTTAATGAATTATTAGCAGTTTGCATTCAACATGAAATTGATCATCTTGATGGTAAATTATTTGTTGACTATTTGTCTGAAGCAAAACGGCAGAAACTCCGCAGGAGCCTTAAAAAAGGTAAAAAGCAAAAATCAGTTTCAAACTCAATAGTTCTATAAGGACTAATTGATATTTCTATTATGATTACAGAAAAAATAATATTTGCTGGCACACCAGAATTTGCATGTCCCGCACTGAAAATTTTGGTTGATATGGGCGCCGGCCCTGAAATGGTTTTAACGCAACCAGATCGAAGATCAGGAAGAGGTCAAAAATTTAAAAAAAGCCCTATTAAAAAATATGCTATATCTAGAGATATACCAGTAAAACAGCCTGAACACCTTGACGATGTTGGTTTCATATCAGAGTTAAATAATATTAAGCCAGATGTAATCATTGTAGCTGCATATGGATTAATTTTACCCAAAGATATACTTAGTATTCCGAGATATGGATGCATTAATATTCATGCCTCACTTTTGCCAAGATGGCGTGGGGCGTCACCTATACAGTCAGCTATTTTAGCTGGCGATGAAGATACAGGTATTAGCTTGATGAGCGTAGAAGAGGGTTTAGATAGTGGTCCTATATTTTGCTCGGAATCTATAACTATTGGTGAGTCGGAAACTTATGGAGAATTGCATGATCGGTTAGCAATCCTTGGAGCAAAATTACTTAAAGGAAATTTAGAAGAAATATTATCAGGCAATCTTCATTCAAAACCTCAAGATAGCAATAAAGTAACATACGCTAGAAAAATAAAAAAAATAAAAACCCGTATTAATTGGGATTCTTCAAATACCTCCATAAGTAGACAAATAAGAGCATACAATCCATATCCAACTGCTTTTTTTCAATTCAAAGACGAGAAAATAAAGTGCTGGAAAGCCAAAATTGGTTGTAATAATGGAAGCCCAGCTGGAAAGGTAATCAACTTTGGAGCAGAAGGAATTGAGGTTGCGTGTGGCCAGGGCTCGCTAATAATAACTGAAATTCAGAGACCCGGGCGTCGTCGGTTACGTGCTACTAAATTAGCGCAACAATATGATCTTACCGATGTACTATTTCAATAAATTCTCTCATGTCTTCCGTTAACGAAGGCGCGTTGATACGCGCTAAATCTGCTAAAGCCATAGATGCAGTGATTAATGAAGGACAATCACTGAATACTGTTATTTCAAATTTCGAGAAACAAATTTCTCCCGATGGCAGAGCATTACTTAGAATGATTTGCTTTGGTGTACTCCGTTTTTTTTGGCGTTTAGATAGCCAAGTATCTTCTCTTATCGATCGCCCTATAAGAAAAAGAGATCGCATAATTCATTTTTTATTAATGCTTGGTATTTTTCAACTTACGAATACTAGAGTTGCTACCCATGCTGCTGTCCTTCTTACCGTTGAAGCTACTAGACTATTAAACCATCCTAAAAAAATACCTTTCGTGAATGCGGTACTAAGAAGATTTATAAATAATAAGAATACAATGAACTTGAGTTCTGACGAATTGGTAGTTTTTAATCATCCCAGGTGGCTAATTGATTGTCTAAAAAATGATTGGCCCGATCGTTGGCAAGACATTCTTAATGCAAATAATGAAAGGGCTCCTATGTGGCTTAGGGTAAATCCAAATAAAATGGATGTGAATACTTATCTCAAACGCTTAGCGAAATTAGCTAAAAAGAAACCTAAAGAAATAGGAATAACTCATAAAAATATAAAAAATGCGATTTGTTTAAAAAAACCATGGGCAATAAACGATTTACCTGGTTTTGATATAGGAAATGTATCTATTCAAGACGGGGCAGCTCAAATTGCAGTCCCATGGCTTTTAAATAATGGAGCAGATAATGTTTTGGATGCCTGTGCAGCTCCGGGCGGAAAAACAGGACATATACTGGAAATTAGTGATTCAACAATGATTTTAACGGCAGTTGATTCTGATACTTCTCGTACAAAAAAAATCAAAGAAAATCTTAAAAGACTTGGTTTGAATGCTAATGTTATTGTTGGTAATACAATCCGACCAAAACAGTGGTGGAACTCAAAGCCATTTAATCAGATATTATTGGATGCTCCATGCTCTGGTAGTGGCGTCATCAGGCGTCATCCTGATATTAAACATTTACGAAGGCGGACTGATATAAATTCTCTTGCCGCACAACAAATAGATATGCTTGAAGCACTTTGGCCACTTTTGGCTCCAGGTGGACGTTTACTATATGTAACTTGCTCAGTAATTAAAGCAGAAAATGACGATGTTATTTCACATTTTAAAAAGCGTTTTCACAATATTAATAAAGATGTTTTGTTGCCAAATAACAACATCCGCGATTTAATGTACCCAACTTGTCATGGATTTCAGATATTACCAGGTAAGTTTGATATGGATGGGTTCTATTTTTGTTGTTTAGAAAAGGCCACTTAAATTGAGTTTTTTGAAGAATAAAAAATTTTGGGTATTATTATTAATACTAAATAATTTAGTATTTTTTCCTGTATCAATTTTCTCTCAAAATTTACCAAGTAATGAAGGTTTTTTTGATGTTCGTTCCGCTTCTACTTCCCTTAATGATGGCGTTTATAAACTAGATGCACGTCTTCAATTGTTCATGAGTGAAGAGGCATTGGATGCTTTGGGAAGCGGTGTGCCATTAATTATAGAACTTAATATAGAAATCATCCGTGTAAGAAGATTCCTTCCAGATGCTCGTGATGCTGAATTGATTATTCAATATGAACTTCAATATCGCCCATTAAGTCAAAGATATATCGTACAAAGATTAAATAGTCTTGAGCAGGAGTCTTTCTCAACCCTTTATTCCGCTTTGAATCATCTTGGACGTATTCAGGGCTTACCGCTGATAGATAGTTCACTATTAAATGCAAATAGTAATTATAGGGTCAGATTTAGAGCATTACTTGGTACAAGACAGTATTCTGCTCCTCTTCAAATACTTATTTTCTGGAGGAGTGAGTGGGATCTTAAAAGTGAGTGGTACGAATGGCGACTCGAGAGATAAATAAAATTGTATATGGCTTCCTTGGCATTGCCGGGATTGTTCTATCATTTATTGCCTTATTATTGCTAAGCGAAACGGCTAAAAATTCTGAAAATTTTGATCAATTAGCCACTACTATATTATTAATAAATATTGCTTGTCTGATTGTTTTATTTATTTTGCTAATTGGTAATTTAACTGAACTTTATCGCGACTACCGTGCCAATATTCCTGGCTCTAAGCTTAAAGCCAGAATGGTTGCTATGTTTTCAGGGCTTGTAATCATTCCTCTATGTGTAGTTTTCTATTTTTCAATGCAATTTATTAATCGCGGAATTGATACTTGGTTTAATGTTGAGGTTGAAGAAGGATTTGATGATGCACTAGCTTTGAGTCGTACTGCTTTGGAAACTCAGATGCGTGATCATCTTGTAGCAACAGAAAACGTGGCCAATGAACTTCGAAATACGGATACACGACAATTAATATTTAGATTAGGTGCGCTGAGACAAAATATTGGTGCAAGTGAGATTACTTTATTTGGAAGAAATAGCCAAATATTAGCTACGAGCTGGAATCAAGAGGTTAATAGTTTGCCAGAATCACCTACAGATGAAGTCATCATGCAGACAAGACAAAATCTTCCTTTTGTAAGTTTAGACCCAAAAGGAGAAGGCAGATACGAAATTCGTACCGCTATACCTTTGTTACTTTATGAACCAAATTCACCCGATTCGATGGGCTTGCTTAGAGCCCGTTTTTTTGTCTCAGAGCGTATTGGACGGATGGCGGACAGTATTGATTCTTCTTATAGCGATTATAAACGTATTCTTTTTCTTCGTGAGCCATTAAAGCGAACATTTTCTTTAACATTAACAATTGTTCTAATGATTTCTTTGTTGGCTTCAATATCTGGCGCTTTTTTTCTATCCAGAAGGCTTGTTTCACCCATCCAAGATTTGGTTGCAGGTACAAAAGCTGTTGCAAAAGGAAATTTTGATATGCAAATTACCGTGCCTTCTCGTGACGAAATAGGATTTCTTATCAGTTCTTTTAATGATATGACAAAAGGACTTTCCTTAGCTCGCAAGCAGGCTAGTCTGAGTCAAGCACAAGTTGAAGAAGAAAGAACAAAACTAGAGATCATTTTGGCCAGTTTATCAACTGGAGTAATCTCATTGGAGACTAATTTAAAATTACGGACTGCAAATAAAGCTGCTGAATCAATATTATCAATAGATTTACAAAGACAGTATGGCAAAAATCTCTCTGATATAGCCAAAGGACATAGTCTTCTTGAGCAACTGTTCGATATTGCAAAAAAACGAATAGATAAAGGGGATGTTAAATGGAGAGAACAAATTGTCCTACAGGGTGAAATTGGTCGTAGAGTGTTGCTCTGCGAGTGTACCGCAATTAAAAGCGATAAATCTGATGAAGGAGGCTTTGTTATTGTTTTTGATGATATTACTGCTCTTCAACAGGCTCAGCGAGATGCCGCATGGGGAGAAGTTGCTAGGCGCCTGGCGCATGAAATCAAAAATCCACTTACCCCAATACAGCTTTCTGCAGAACGAATGCGAAGAAAATATTTAAAAAAGATGTCACGCAAAGACGGCGCGATTTTGGATAGGGCAACCCACACAATTGTACAGCAAGTCGAAGCGATGAAAGAGATGGTGAATGCATTTAGTGATTATGCGAGGGCGCCGGATATGGACATCCATTTATTTGGTATTACGTCACTAATAAACGAGGTTGCAGACTTATATCGTTCAAAAGAAAGCGATATCAAAATCATTGTTGAAGCTGAAGCGAGTTTACCTAAAATTATGGCTGATTCAGGACGTGTTCGGCAGATGTTACATAACTTAATAAGAAACTCGACTGAAATACTAGAATTTCAAGATCTAGGAATCATTACTATAAGCGCTACACTTGTCAACAATGAGGGCATTGATTTTATATCAATATCTGTTAATGATAATGGTCATGGTTTCGCTTCAGAATCGATTGAGAAAGTTTTTGATCCATATGTCACAAGCAAACCAAAGGGTACGGGTTTGGGGCTAGCTATTGTAAAAAAACTGGTAGAGGAACACATTGGAAGAATTGAAGCTGAGAATCTTCCAGAGGGAGGGGCATCCATTACTATTCTTCTTCCATTGAATGAAGTAGCACGTGAAGCTGCTATGGCTTTGATTCCTACCAAATCAGAAAACAGGAAAACTCAAGCATGAGTGCTTTGAAAATATTAGTTGTTGACGATGAAGCTGACATTCGTGCTCTTATAAAAGAAATCCTTAGTGATGAAGGTTATGATGTGATTGTTGCCTCTAGCGCGTCAGAAGCTAGATTATTTCGAAAACAGGACACCCCGGATCTTATACTTCTGGATATTTGGATGCCAGATATAGATGGAATTACCTTATTAAGGGAATGGGCACAGGATGAAAACTTTGTATGTCCTGTAGTTATTATGTCAGGACATGGGACCGTTGATACTGCAGTTGAGGCAACTCGTTTAGGAGCATTTGATTTTATTGAAAAACCATTATCTATTGCAAAATTACTCCGAACCGTTGAGAAAGTAATTAAAGCTTCCCAGAAACAACGTAGCTCCCAATCTTTTATTAAAACAACTCTCATTTCAGTAGGGCATAGTCTATTGATGGGAGAACTAAGAGATAAATTAGAGAATTTTGCCAAATTAGACTCTTCTGTCCTGCTCGAAGGAGAGGTAGGAACGGGGAGGGGTGCTTTTGCAAAATACATGCACGATGTAAGTCATCGTTCTGAAAATCCTTACATAAGAATTTCATCGGCGTCTCTAACAGAAAATAATTTTGAAGAGCAAATCTGTGGGAGAGAGGGTAGTAATGGGATATTTTCTGGTTATTTAGAGCGCGCGGAAAACGGAACAGTAGTTATTGATGAATTGACCAATCTTAGCCCACCAGCTCAGAAATTGATTTTAAGTGTTACTGAACAAAAATCATTTTTGAGACAAAATGGAAACACACCCATTCAAATGGATGCAAGGATAATAGCGACAATTGATAGTAATTATAATGCCATAATTACAGAAGGAAATGTGCGTTCAGATTTGGTATCAAATTTGGGTATTCTTACAGTACAAGTTCCGTCTTTGCGTGAACATAATGAAGACATTCCTGAACTTTTGAGTTTTTATGTGGACAAGTTTGTCGATGAAGAGGGGCTAAAATATAGAAAATTTGATGTTGCTGCACAAAATCGTCTGAGAAATTATCCATGGCCTGGAAATTTACGCGAGTTAAAAAATCTTGTACAAAAATTTTTGGGTAGTGACAAAGAAACAGAAATTACTCTTGAAGAAATTGAAAATGAAATTGAATCCTCAATATATAAAAATAATGCTTTTGTAGATAAAGATATGTTATCTCTACCACTTCGAGAGGCAAGAGAGCAGTTTGAACGTAGCTATCTGCAACAACAATTGATACTTTGTGATGGGAAAGTGGGAAAACTTGCAAGCAGAGTAGGCATGGAGAGAACACATTTATATAGGAAGTTAAAATCTTTAAACATAGAATTTGGCTTTAGGCCTGGAAAGAACGATAAATGAAATATCTTGCATCACTTAAGCATTCCTTAGATTTTATTGCGATGATTTTAGCTGTAATTGGTTTTTTTGGAGTGCTACAAACATTTATTGTGGGCAAACATTACATTATTCCAACGCTATTATTATGTATTACGATCTTCTTAGGAAATCTTGCTTATTACGGTTACCGGGGTAGTAATTTTGCTAAACGGATATTATTTTGGATAACTGTTATTTTTACATCGCATATGACTTTTGCATTTTTTTTCACCAAAAAGTATAGAGAGATTTTCGGAGATTATTTTGAATATCTTTCTGGTTTTATTATTATATTTTTTATTTTTTTGCTCTACCATTACGCTAGAAAAAATAGAATATTCCCCTAGTTAATAATTATAAAGAGTATTAGGAGAGGCCTCGATGAAATATATTCGGATTTTTGCTCTTATGACATATGGATTTATTGCTGGTGTATATTTTGTAAATAGTTTTGCACAAGAACCGATCCTAGACCCCATTAAAGTGGCACCTCATATATTTGAAATGGTTTTTGAAAATAATCAAGTTAGAGTTCTTAAAGTTACTGATCGTAATGGGGATACTCAGCCACTTCATGCTTTACTTGATAGAGTTGTTGTACATCTCAGCCCATGTGCTTGGATGAATAAAGATGATAATGGTAAAATAAGCATGCAATCTCACAAATTTGGAGATGTTTACTGGTCAAATGCTGTTGTTAGAGGTGGTAGAACAAGTACGGTTATTCAAGAATGCCAGTCTATCGAGATTGAAATTAAGAGTCACCAGATTTAATCTTTAAAACCTCCACATTAGCCTTTTTTAATTCATCGTATATATTATTTAATTTTACTGCGTCACTTATCGGCCCAATACGTACTCGATAAAATATTTTGTCAGCAATTGATATTTTTTTAATTTCTGATTGAATTCCCATTTTATTTAATAAAATTTGTTGTTTTTCAGCATCTAAGTTCTTTATAAATGAACCGACTTGTAGGATATATGACCCTGATTCAAACATTCTATTTGTTTGAGCTCCTTCAATTAGGTCATTTTGTTTATCTGGAATGACTATTTCTACTTTAGGTAGCACTTCATAAAAAGAAAATCTATTTGTTATTATTTGATCAGGTTTAATTGTCTGATTTAGTTTTGCAGCCTCTTTTTTTTCTGTTGGAATGTCAATCAAGATTATATTTTTTGTATTTTTAGGGATTATTGAAGCAATTAATAGCCCTGAAAAGCCGCCAATTATCATCCATACCCATCCACTAAGTTTTGATGATCTTCTGGAGAGTTTTTTTCTAACTTTTGTCATCTAACTACATCATCAACGGCGCTGAAACACCTAAAATCTTTAATCCGTTTGCAATTACAATTTGTGTTGCCTTTATAAGAACTAATCTCGCATTTCTTAATTTATTGTCAGTAACGATAAATGTGTGCGCGTTGTAATAAGAATGGAATTCGTTTGCTAAATCCTTGAGATAATGTGCTAAAAGATGAGGCGCCCTTTTTTTTGCAGCTAATTCTATAACTTCCGGGTAACGGCTTAGTAAAGACATTAATGATTTTTCTTGTTTTTTGTTTAATTTGCTTAAATTATCGAAGCCCACTTCTGTATTTATTTTCATCTCTTGTTCGCTAATTTGTTTAAAAACACTAGCAATACGTGCATGAGCATACTGTATATAATAAACAGGATTTTCATTTGAACGTTTTTTTGCCAGTTCAAGATCAAAATCTAAATGCTGTTCATGTGAATATAAAATATAAAAAAATCTTGCTGCATCATTACCAACTTCCTGACGTAATTTCCTCAGGGATATAAAATCTCCTGAGCGTGTTGACATTGATTGTTTTTTTCCATCCCTGAACAAACTAACAAATTGTACTAGCTCAACCTCTAAGCTTCCTTTTCTATAACCCATTGCTTGGAGACTGGCTTGTACTCTGGTTATATACCCATGGTGATCTGATCCAAGAATATTTATAAGCAGGCCATATCCTCTTTTACGTTTTGTGTAGTGATAAGCAATATCTGAGGCAAAATACGTGTTAATACCGTTTTCTCTAGTTACAACACGGTCTTTTTCATCTCCGAAATCACTTGATTTAAACCAAATCGCACCGTCTTTTTTGTAAAGCATTTTATTTTTCTTAATTATCGAAAGTGTTTTATCTAAATCTCCTTTTTTTTCTAGATTCTTTTCAAAAAACCAAGAATCATAAATTACTCCAAATTCTTCCAGATCATTTTTTATATCATCTCTAATTAGTTCAACTGTTTGTTCTAAGATTGAGTTAAATATTTTTTTGCCTATATTTTTGATAGCATTTTTAATCAATGCATCAATGTATTTGTCTTTATCGCCTTTCGGCTCATCTTCTGGCAAACTTTCAAACAAAGCTTCACTTTTAACACTAGGAATTTTTGATTTTAATAGTAACCCAGCTATTTCAGAAATATATTCGCCTTTGTAGCTAGCCGCAGGCATTTGAATTTTCTTTCCATTAATTTCCAAGAGGCGCAGTATGATACTGACGCAGAGAATATTCATTTGCCTTCCAGCATCATTGACGTAGTATTCACGTGTTACTTCGTAACCGATAGCCTCAAGTAAATTGCCTACTGTAGCTCCATACGCTGCATGCCTACCATGCCCTACATGTAAAGGGCCAGTAGGATTGGCAGATACAAATTCTAGAAGTATTTTTGTTTTTTGCTTTTCTGTTTTAATAGCATAGCTATCATTTCTATCAATAATTGTTGCTATTTCATCATGAAAAGATTTTTCATCAAGATAAAAATTGATAAATCCTGGACCAGCGATCTTAATTTCATGAATGCCCTTAATATCAATCATTTCAGAAATTATATTTTCTGCGATTTCTTTGGGATTTTTTCCAGAGGAACTAGCAATTTGCATGGCGATATTAGTTGTAAAATCACCATGGTCGGGATTTTTAGTTCTTTCCACTGATTGATCTATTGAAATATTTTCTATAGAAGCATCAAACTTTGGTAGTTTGGTTAAAGCATTTTCCAGAATTTTTTTAATATTCTTTTTCAATTATTTTCCCATTAAAAAAGTTCAATTGGATCAACATCTATTGACCATTTTACCCGACGAGTAAATTTTAATCCCTCTAGATTTGTGTAAAGGGTTTGAAGTATATGATGAAGTTTTGAGCGTCTATTACTCTGTATTAATAGTTGACCTCTATATTTTCCAGCTTTCCGTTCCATTGGAGCGCTAGTTGGACCAAGGATTCGTACATCATCAATGTTTGAATCGACCATAATATTTTTAGCATTCAGTAGGAATTTCCAAGTATATTCCCGATTATGTGAATCAGCACGAATTAGAGCTATGTGAGAAAAAGGAGGCCATCCTGCTGCCTTTCGTTCTGCCATTGAAAAACGAGCAACTTGGTGATAGCCACCACTAAATAATTCATTCCAAAATGGGTGTTTTGGAAATTCAGTTTGGATAATCACTTCTCCCTGCTTTTTTTCCCTGCCAGCCCGTCCCGCTACTTGTATTATATTTTGAGCAAGACGTTCACTACCTCTGAAATCTGTACTAAATAAACCCTGGTCAGCATTAACTACACCTACTAAAGTTAAACGAGGGAAGTGATGCCCTTTAGATAACATTTGTGTACCAACCAAGATCATTGATTGTCCACTTGTAGCTAGAGCTAATGCTTTATCCATTGTCCCTTTAAGTCTAGTGCTGTCACTATCAATACGCTTGATAGTATATTTTGAGAATTTTTTAGAAAGAATCTCTTCTATCCTTTCGGTGCCCTGACCCAAAGGAACGCATTCCCCGCCACATTCATCACACTTATAACTGATAGGTCTTTTAGATCCACAATGGTGACATTCCAAAGATTTTTTTACTATGGATACTGTTATTCGAGAGTCACATCGACTGCATTCTGCTATATGTCCACAATGATTGCAGATAAGGGTTGGAGCAAATCCTCGTCGATTAAGAAAAATTAGAACTTGGCCGTTATTTTTAATGTGTTTATCTATAGCCAGAACAAGTTGTTCGCTTATGCCATCTTTTGTTTTGTTGACTGAGAGATCTACAATACGCATAAATGGAGGCAGGGCATTACCAGCTCTTGAGGTAAGTTTAAGATGTTGATAAAAATTTTCATCACATCTTCTTAAGCTTTCCAAAGAAGGGGTTGCTGAACCAAGAATAACCGGGATATTTAAATATTTTCCTCTTATGATAGCTAAGTCTCTTGCAGAGTAACGTAAACCTTCTTGTTGTTTATAAGACGTATCATGTTCTTCATCAACAACAATTAATCCAGGTGTTTTAATTGGAATAAAAATAGCCGAGCGGGTACCTAGAACTAACGGTGCGGAGCCATTTTTAGACATTCTCCAAGACAGCAGTCTTTCGCTATCTGTCAGCGAGGAATGCATAAGAACAGGTTTTATTCCTATACGATTAATAAGATGTTTAACTAACTGGGAAGTTAAACCAATTTCAGGCACTAAAATTAAGACTTGCTTTTTCCTTTTAATAATATTTTGGATAATGTGTAGATAGACTTCAGTTTTCCCGCTACTAGTGACGCCATCTAAAAGATGGGTGTGAAATCCTTTTTTATTAATTATTGATTCAACAGCAACTCGTTGCTCTGAATTAAGATTTGGACCAGGTTTGGTATTTATTTTCTCTACATCAGGTAAGCCATGATCTTCAGAAAGTTTGCTTGATATCCACCCTTTTTCAAGCAATATTTTTTTCTGTCTTCGCCAAGTTGGTAATTTTTCGTCTAGGGTATTCGAGTTAATTTCCGTTGATTCTCTGATGGTATTTAGAAGCTCAGCCTGACGTTTAGCTTTTGAATATAAAGCCTTTATATCGACGCTGCTCCCTTCGTTAGTAATAAAAAATTGTTCTAATGTTGGTGTTAGTGATTTTCCTTTACGAAGGAGCGATGGCAATGCAGATGCCACCACCTCTCCAATCGGGTGTCGGTAGTAATCACTTGTAAACTGAATTAGCCAAAGATCAACTTCATTTAACAGCGGTTTTTTATCAATAATTTTTAATACGTTACGTAATTTAGATCTTGGTATGTCGCTTTTCTGATTTAACGCGATTACTACTGCAACTTTTTCATGCTGTCCAAATGGAACTAATATCCTACAACCTAGTTTTGGAAGTGTTTGAGTATTTTTTATTGGTAAATAATCGAAGAGACGGAATAGCGGAAGATCTATTGCAACACTAATTATATTATTTTGACTCAAAACGAGATACCAGTCTAAAAATTGTTAACTTTGCCTAAAAAGATTAAACACTACTACTAACAAAACAATCTTAAAACTTATCATTGTTAATTTAGAATAATTTTCTGGACAAACCTTTTTAGAAACTTATCGTTTTAGTTTGTGTTTATTCGGCTATACATTATTGTATGCCTAAAACTTTGGTTCTTATATGTAATCTATAAAGATTTTACTGATTGTATAAGTTCTGCTGCCATTTTTTGGCCATCACCATATAACATTCTTGTTTGATCAAGAAAGAACAGTGCATTTTCTATTCCAGAAAACCCCGCGCCTTGACCTCTTTTAATGACAATGACATTTTTTGCATGATCTGCATTTAAAATGGGCATCCCAAAAATTGGACTTGCTGGATCTGTTCTTGCCACAGGGTTAACAACATCATTTGCCCCGATAATCAGCGCCACATCGGTCGATGAGAACTCTGAATTAATTTCATCTGCATCATAAATGATATCGTAAGGGACACCAGCTTCAGCAAGCAGTACATTCATATGCCCCGGCATGCGACCTGCAACTGGGTGAATAGCAAATTTAACATCTACTCCACGCTCAATGAGTAACTGTGTTAATTCCCAGGCTTTATGTTGCGCTTGAGCGACTGCCATTCCATAGCCAGGTACAATTAAAACTTTATTGGAAAAATTAAGCATAACCCCGACATCTGTTGCATCAATCGGTTTCATTGATCCCGAAGCCTCAGATGCCTCACTAGTAGTATCACCAAAACCGGAGAACAATACATTTCCTAGAGAACGATTCATTGCTTTTGCCATTAATTGAGTTAGCAATGAACCAGCAGCTCCTACTACCGTTCCCGCAATAATCATGGCTGGATTTTGTAGTACAAAACCCTCAAATGCTACAGCAAGACCTGTAAAAGCATTGTAGAGCGAAATTACCACTGGCATATCTGCTCCACCGATAGGTAGGGTCATTGTTAATCCGAGCAGTAAAGATAGAATAAAGAATAGTGCAATCATGTCGCTGCTATTATGTTGAGTTATAATAATACTTCCCACGATCAGAGCTGCCGCAAGAATAATCATGTTGAAAATCTGTTGACCTTTGAAACGGAGAGTTGTGTTGTTAAATCCTTGAAGTTTTGCAAAAGCAACTAAACTTCCGCTGAAAGACACCGCACCAATAAATCCCCCAAGTACTGCTAGGATGCTAAATATTAGCCCATGGTCTTTTCCGCTAAATAATTCAACTGCTGCGATGGCTGCAGCTGCACCGCCACCCATGCCATTGTATAGCGCTATCATCTGCGGCATATCGGTCATGGCTACACGTTTTCCACTGACCCATGCGAGTATTCCACCAAGTCCAATAGCAATGATCATCAGCAGGTAATTGGTCATTTGTGGAAACAAGAATGTAACCAGAGTTGCTAACACCATTCCAAGCCCCGCCCAAACGACACCGTTACGTGCTGTAACAGGAGAGCTCATTCTTTTTAAGCCAAAAATAAATAATACGGCTGCTAAAAAATAACTAGCATCAATGAGTAGCTTTATATTTATTATGCTCATGGTTTCTGATCTTTACTGCTTTTAAACATTTCTAACATGCGTTCTGTCACTACATAACCGCCTACAGCATTGCCAGCACCAAGAAATACCCCTATAAAACCGATGATTTGTTCTAAAGGCGTTGATGCTCTACCTAGAGCGACCATTGCTCCTACTAGAACAATTCCATGAATAAAATTAGAGCCAGACATTAACGGCGTGTGAAGAATTGCTGGTACCCTACCGATAATTTCGTAACCAACAAATCCTGCCAGCATAAAAATATACAATGCTATAAATCCATCAATTTGAATAATTTCTTGCATTAGGTAGATTCTCCTTCAATAACTTTGCGTGTGAATTCATGAATGATTTTACCTTCATGAGTCACAACCGAAGATGAGAAAACCTCATCATCCCAATCAATGTTTAATTCACCCTCTTTTATTGCAGGCGAGATGAAGTTAAATAGATTTCTTGCATACATCTCACTGGCATGCTGCCCTAGAGATGATGGCAAGTTAGTTGGACCCACTATTTTAATATTCTTCTCGATAACCGTTTCACCTGCTTTAGTAAGTTCGCAGTTGCCACCTGTTTCAGCAGCCAAATCAACAATTACAGAGCCTGGCTTCATTTTTTCGACAGCTTCCTTCCTAATTATTTTTGGCGCCGGACGACCAGGAATAGCCGCGGTACTGATTACAACATCTGAAATCATAATTTCTTTTTCTAGAGCGGCTTGTTGTTTTTGTTTTTCATCCGCCGTAAGTTCTCTAGCATAACCACCTTCTCCTTCTGCAGAAACATTAGTTTCAACGAATTTTGCACCTAGTGATTCTACTTGTTCTTTTGTTGCGCTGCGGACATCATATCCTTTGACAATCGCCCCGAGACGCTTAGCTGTTGCAATTGCCTGTAAACCTGCAACACCAGCTCCGATAATTAGAACCTGTGCTGGGCGAATTGTTCCTGCTGCTGTTGTTAACATTGGAAAAAATTTATCCAGAGTATGGGCAGCGATGATTACCGATTGATAACCTGCAGTAGCGGCTTGCGAAGATAAAACATCCATACTTTGAGCTCTTGAGATTCTAGGAATCAATTCCATCCCAAATCCAGTAAGGTTTTTATCTTTAAGTTTTTTTACCAAATCTTTATTAATATGCCCGTACATTAATCCCACAACTACAGATTCAGTATTAAGGCCATCAATATATTTTTCTTTTACCGGTTGCACTGAGAGCAATAGACTGGTGCTTGAAATTACTTTTGTTGCATCGGTAAATTTAACTCTTTCATATTCTTTATCTAAAAATTGCGATGCTACGCCTGCATCATGTTCCATAATTATAGATGCACCTAATTTTATATATTTAGCAGTGATTTCAGGTGTGAGCGCGACACGAGTTTCACCCGGTAATGTTTCTTTAAGTGCGCCAATGGTCAACGGCATATCTTTCCCCAAAAATTAGATAGCATCAATGTCATTTTTTCTATACATATGACAGAACTGTTGTGTTCTAAAGAAGGCATAGTTGCGCTTTAATGTTAGTTTTTTGCTTTGTTTATATACGTAGAGTGCGAATAATGACACAGGCTGAAGATAATCTAAACCTTAACAGGGATTAGTTGCTAAAAAATTTTCTCGACACTTTTATCTAAAGTAGTTCAATATATACTTTTTTGGCGAAATCAAACAAATATCAAAGTAGTTTTTCCTATTGAGGTAGATTGTAATGCAATATTTAATTGACGCTAGTGTCTACATTTATAGGGCTTATTACTCTATGCCAGATGATATGGTTGATGATGAAGGTAATCCGATAAATGCATTATATGGTTTCTGTCGTTTTTTGGGTGATTTTATGGAAAAAATCCAACCAACTCATATAGCAGTTTTGTTTGATGAAAGCCTTACTTCGTCATTTAGAGCTGATATTTATCCGGAATATAAAGCCAATCGTGATCCTGCGCCTCTTCATTTAAAAAGACAGTTCGTAAAATGTCAGCAATTTACAAAATTACTTGGATTATTTGAATTAAGTCTTCCTAAATTTGAAGCAGATGATCTTATAGGAACATTAGTTAAACTAGGGCGATATGAAGGTCGTCCCTCAACAATTGTTACTCGAGATAAGGATCTCGCTCAACTCATTACGGAAAAAGATATTTTTTGGGATTTTTCCGGAAAAGGCCGCTTAACATATCAACAGATTCCTGATGTCTTCGGGGTTAAGCCTGAGCAGATAGCCGATTTCTTAGCCCTTGCTGGCGATAGCACTGATAACATTCCTGGGGTGCCGGGTATTGGTAAGAAAACCGCCACCGCGCTTCTTCAGAATTTTCAAAGTCTTGATGATATATATTCTAATCTTGAAAAAATTAAAGATCTTAGTGTTAGAGGTGCTAAAACACTCGCATCCAAACTAGAACAATATGAATCAGCAGCTATCTTAGCCAGAAAATTAACAGGCATACACTGTGATGCACCGATAGATCCGATACAAAAAGATTTAAGCCCACAATATCCGGATTTAGATGCAATTAATACTTTCTATGATGAAGTTAATATTGGAACAGCTCTAAGACGGCAGGCAGAAAGAATTTCGGATCTATATTGATATCTTCGAGCTGACTATACTTTTCTAATATAATTTTTATATGCTCTCATTGCCTGATGGCCAAATATCCAACAAATAGGTAGATTAGCGTAAACTATTATACCTAAACCAATTCCACTAAGATTATCAAGATCAACGCTAGTTTTAATGTGACCCAAGGTTGCTAAAAAGATGAATATACAGTACACGATTCGAAAAGAAATAATATTGTCTCTTCCGGCTATATAAATTGCACTTTCTTCTCCGTAATAACCCCATGCAATAATTGTAGAGATTCCAAACAACCACGCTGCAATTGTGATAAGCCATTTTCCTAGACCGGGTTTGACAGTATCAAATGCTTTGGCTGTAAGAGTCGCCCCAACATATTCACGATAAAAACCATTATTAATAGCCTTCGGCTCATTTTTACCAAGATAGTTATTCCAGATAACACTGTAAACATTCTTATTTTTTGAAATTTTCCCATCAATTTTATGGAAATTTTGATTAGTTTTGGGATTTACATCACCTTCAATTAACATGACTACTGCTTCTCCATCTTGCCAATCAATTGTCTCAAGCTTTGTTTCGGAGAAGGACCATCCAAATTCAGTTTTGTTAGCTTCAGGCTTGATTTGGAACATCATATCTGGAGAACGATTCCATATACCAGTTGAAAGAATAATGAGAGCTGTAAAAGTACAAACTATGATTGTATCTATGAATGGTTCCAGACCAGCTACAACACCTTCTCTTACCGGTTCATTTGTTTTAACAGCTGAGTGGGCTATTGGAGAAGAACCTTGTCCCGCTTCATTAGAAAAAATAGCTCTCTTCATGCCAAAGAGAAAGGCTGATGAAACAGTTCCACCAATAAATGCGCCGCTTGCTTCTGTTGGAGAAAATGCTGATGAAATAATTAACATAAACAAAGTTGGTATTTCTTTAAAATTAATAAGTAAAACATAGGATCCAGCAATCAAATAAATAAGTACCATTAAGGGGACAAGAAAGCTTGTTACACTAGCGATGCGTTTTATTCCCCCAATAAGGACTGTGCTTACTACCACAGCTAAGATCGTTCCACTAATCCATCCTGGAATATCGAAGTATTGATTAGTAATATCTGCGATACTCCATGCTTGAAACATGTTCCCTCCTGTTATAGCGGATGTCATCACGCAAAAAGCAAAAAGAATACCAAGTGTTTTTCCTAACCAATGGAATTCTGGTTTAAATTTTTTAAATGCCTTTTCTGCTACCCACATAGGGCCGCCGTGAGGTTTGTTTTCATTATCAGTGTTGCGATATAACATTGATAAAGTAACTTCAGTTAGTTTGATTGACATACCTAGGAAACCAACAATCCACATCCAGAAAATAGAACCAGGACCGCCAAGAGTGATGGCTAATGCGACACCGCTTATGTTTCCTAGTCCTACAGTTCCTGATAGCGCGGTTGATAATGCCTGAAAATGATTAATAGCACCTGGCGCATTAGGATCGTCGTATAATCCAGTGATAACGCGGGAACCATGAGTTATTGACTTAAATTGTGAAAAGCCACTCCAAATGGTAAATAATAGACCTGTTCCGGCAATTACAAATAACCAAGTTTCATTCCATAGGATACTGTTAATCCAGGCGAGGATAAGGCTTAAATTTTCCACCAAATCAGAGACAGTTGAGAGCTAGGCAGCTCCAACTAGTTTTTTTGCCAATTCAACAGCACTGCCAGCATCACTACCATAAGCATCTGCACCTATAGCTTCAGCGAATTCATCATTAAGTGGGGCTCCACCAACCATAACGATATATTTATCCCTAATTCCTCTTGACTTTAATTCATCAATTACAACTTTCATATAGGGCATGGTTGTTGTTAATAACGCAGACATTCCTAGAATCGTAGCGTTATGTTTTTCTAAAGCAGAGATAAATTCATCTACGTCTGTATTGATACCTAAATTAAAGACTTTAAAACCCGCTCCTTCCATCATCATGCCAACTAGGTTCTTCCCTATGTCATGAATATCTCCTTTAACGGTACCAATTACCATTGTTCCAATTGGCTCTATTCCAGATGCTGATAAAATCGGCTCCAACAAAGCCATTCCAGCTTTCATTGCATTTGCAGCTAACAGTACTTCTGGAACAAATAAAATGCCATCACGAAAATCATTTCCCACAACTACCATGCCTGCAACCAAAGCTTCATCTAACACTTTTGAAGCTTCCCAACCTCTATCAAGGAGTATTTGTGTGCCTTCAGCTATTTCTTCGGCAAGACCGTCGTAGAGATCTTCATGCATTTGTTCGACAAGCTCATTATCCTCAAGTTCTGCTAGGATAATATCGTCAAAATCATCCTGATTGTTAGTCATTCTGAAATCTCCCTAGATTTGGAGATACATAGTACTTGAGAGTAATAAATTTAGCCACTGTATGATTTACTAATTTTAAAAATTAATTACCATCGAGAATTGCCATTTTTCATATCTTTATGATCAAGCTTAATCGGAAATGATTCTCTAATTTTCTTATCTATTGTTCGGGAAATATATTCAGGGTAATGATCTTTCATCATTTCACCTAATTTCTTGTGGGCTAGGTCAAAGATTGTTTCTTTGCCTCCATCCTCCCATTCTTGTGTAGTTCTTCTATCAGCCAAGTTTGGGTATAGAAATTCAGTCTCCATTAGTTTGATTGTTTGCGGATGTTTAAGGTAATGTCCATCGCCATAGACAACATTTTTAATTACTTCATAGGATAAAGTTTCATCATTGACCTCTATACCTCTCACCAATCTCTGAATATTACCAAACATATCATTGTCAATAATGGCACCCTCAAAAGACCATCCCATTAGGCTGCCAAGAGCGCCTGGGTATGCCGAAACAAAATTGCTGCCCGCAAGCATCGCTGCAGTTGTCGTAATGGCCTTTTCATAACCTGCTTGTGCATCCATGGTTTTTGCATCTGTCATCCCACAAGCTACACTCGAAACCAAGCCGTAGTAATTGCACATCTGTGCCGTGGCTGCCATGACCAAAGCCTGTTCACCACTGCCACCGGTAAAAGCTCCCGTTCTTAAATCAGAGACAAATGGCCACATTTCAAAATCGCAGTATGATCCTGGATTGATTATATTTACTACACAAAGGCAGGCCAGAGTCTCAGCAAAGGCTTGAACCAAACTGCCAGCCAAAGAAGCAGGAGCTGTCGTGCCTGCCTGAGGAGCAGTACAGACTCCTATGGCAAGACCAAGTTCTGCCATTCTTACCATAACCTCGGCGTTGTCTTTCCCAAAGCGGAGAGGAGCAACAATTGGGCAGCCTCCTATTTCCACGAAAGGACGCTTCATGAATTTTCCTTCACCGCCTAAAAAAGTATCAAATAAATTGATTAAGGGATCCACATGCTCGACATTATCTACTGCTAAAGCAATATTTTTTTGCGTCCCGGCAATTGCGGCATAAGCAGCATTGATATCATGAGTATATTTATCTTGGCTATATTCAGTAATGGCGAAGGGTTGCCCGTAATGATGTATGTGTTCCAGTTGGTCGCATAACCTTGCGGCATCATAAATATCAACAATTTTAGTTGGTCTATAGCTTTGGGTCTTGTAGTCAAAAATTGAAATTGGTTCGCCAGAAGTGCTTAAATACATTTTTTTACCGGTTACTGAATAGTCGTATTTTGGATCTGCACCATAAATCATGTGTTCTTTTGGGGCTATATCTATAAGGTCTTCAACCAATGATTTAGGAAATTTCAATCGATTGTCATCGCCCAGAACGCAACCTTTAGGTAATGTATGATCTAGAATTTCAGGAATTGGATCTCCAATGCCGATCTTTTCTAAAACGTCTAGAGCTGTTCGATGAATTTGTTCTATTTCTGAGTCAGTCAAGGGATGATAAGTTCCACCTTCCTGCCCTGGTTGGACCACTTGATTTTTAGTTGACTGCTGGCGAATTTCTCGTCTGGCTTTACTGCCACCACTTCTTTTTTTTCTTGTCGACATAAAACTAATAACGATCTTTGGTTGGTTTTATGATATCTCTAGAAATTTCTATGGGGAATGTATCTCGAACCTTTTTATCTATCTTGTCATCTATATATATAGGGTAATGCGAATTCAATATTTCTCTTGCACGTTTTTCTGCTCTTTGCCTCATATCTGGAGATCCCTCATTTTCCCATTCTTCTTGGGTACTTCTATCAGCTAATGTTGGGTATAGATACTCAGTTTTCATTAGCGAGAGCGTTTGCGGGTCCCTCAAAAAGTGTCCTTCTCCTTCAACTGTTGCTTTGATAGCTCTATAGGATAATGTTTCCTCGTTAACTTCTATTCCTCTAACCGTTCTCATCACCATGCCTAGCATTTCATTATCAATATAGAACTCAAGACCATCATAAAAATACAATCCAGATGGGCTGTATTCTGAAGCAACTCTGTAGTAGAAATCAACAGTTCCATCAATAACAATATCCAAAGTAACAGACATTTGAGATGATTGACTATGATCTATGACGCCTGATTTAGCAGAATAAAAACCTTCATATTGATCTGAAGATGTTATTTCCCAATCAGCATTGCCTGTAAATGCCCAATTAAGTTCATTACTAAAGCCTGATTCAAAATTTTCTGTAATTTGTCCAATAGAAAAATAAATGGGAAAAGATATATTAAGGCCACCATCTAGATTTGTTACATAAACTGTAATTGTTGCTACATGTCCAATTGGAGCAGATGAACTTACACTTACATTTGCAGATAAAGTTTCTTGGTTGTTCCCTTCTTGAAAATCCCAATAATAAGCATTTGCTATACCAGAACTATTCACGCTAACGTACATATCTCCCTCTGCAGATACAATAGGATAATTAATTGGAGCACCACCTATATTAGATAAGGAAACATCCAAAGTAGATGTTTGTCCTGCTTCAAGATTTCCATCCATACTATTGATTGCAATTGTAGGGGATTGTAATATAAAAGGAACTACAGACTCCCATGTTTCACTTCCATTGGTAATATTAAATTCTAAATTAACTGTTTCTCCATTTGGGATATTCCAACCAACACCCACATTAAGACCATCAACAGTCACACTTTGATTAGAAGAAATATTTTCATAACTAACAGATCCTTGTATAATATCAAGATATTGGCTATCAGAATTATATGTATCCAATCGCGGATCCATCTTCAGGATGGAAATGGGATTTATGGTTTTTAGAGAATGATGCCTATTTTCTAGTAAACTCTGATCAGGGGCAGTTAAACTTCAATTCAGATACAACACCAGCATCTTATGCAGATGATGGAGCTAGATCCTTTATAAGTATTAATAGTATATCTAATACTTTTATTTCTGGTGGCAACATAACTTATTCTTTCCAAATTGAGGATGATCTGTTTGATCAGCAGTTAATATCTCAAGCTCAGGATATAGAGGTTGTTGGGTCTGGAGGAGAATATATAGTAGTAGATAATGGGACTCAACTTCAGATATTAGATATATATGCAGAAAGTGGTAGTTATTTTAATTATAGTGATATTGGATATGAGCCTGAAAGTTTTATTTTAATGGATAGTGATAGTCAGTTAGCTATGAATTTAGGTGAAACTTATTTAGTTACCAATTCCGGAAACGAAAGATTGGGTAAAAAAAAATTAGATTTAGTTATTGGATGAAA
>ERZ651768.229-NODE-229-length-41485-cov-18.701483_pt1 | contig 41485 bp, 38 predicted proteins | sample MGYA00514754_ERZ651768 | MGnify/ENA metagenome assembly ERZ651768
CTGAGCACAAAATCTGAAGCAACCATCACATCTTCGGGAACAGTTGGTGATATTGCTGAAGCTAAAAAGGACGCGGAGGCATTAGGTGATTTAGTAAATGCTGTTTCTACTTCAGGCGGATTTCTGGTCCTGAGCGTAGGTTTTGCGTTTTAAAATAATTTTAAATTACATCTTAATATTTCGAAAAAAATATAGATGAATACAGCCATGGACAGGAGAATTCTCTATTACATAAAATTATGTGCCTTTTGTCTTTCGTTTCTATTTTACGGGAGTCTTTCATTTGCCCAGTTCCAGGATTTTGGAGATGGAGGTGGAGGCGGTTCAGGAGGCGGTTCAGCAACCAACAGGCTGAACCAGACAGTAAGAATAGGTGTCAAAACCGGAATCGTTAAGTGGAAGTCTCATTTAATCTATTCCACAACAAGTCCGACTCAGATTGAGGTTCCCGGTGAAGTCTGGACAATTGGATATGCCCAGGGTTCTGGCAAGTATGATTATTCCTATACCGACTACAGTGAATCAGCAGGTTATTCAACAAAATCGCAAACTATAAATTTCACTGCAACCGAATTCAACGGGAGATACTATTTTGGAAATTCATTCAATATTCCCTTTGGATATGCCATCTATAAGGTCACATATCCGGACTGGGATTATTCTGGAGTAACTTATGATATTGAGTATTCAATAACACAGCTGAATTATGGAATTGGTAACGAATGGACCGCTGACTGGGGGGGATACTTTGGAATTGACTGGTACCAGACTGGCAGCATTCTGAGTGAGGAAATATCAGTCACACACAAGTCCGGCACTGAAACAGGCTCGACTCTGTCGGAGGCAAATAAAACAGCGACTGAAATTAAACCATTTACAGGAATGCTCATAGTAACCTACGGATTTGGCTTCTGAAAGATAAAGGATATTGCTCAGCAGCTTTCATCAGCATAAAGACAGATCATTCATTAGATCAGTTTAGCCAGTAATTTTCCAGGGAATGCACACCTCAAAACTTCTGCTTAATTTTTTCTGACCACTCAGGAGGAAATTCAGCATTAAGCACCTCTTCTTTAATCGACTCAATTGAATCCGTATCCTCCACCTGACGAAGATCACGGACTCCTTTATGAAATCCTATTCCTTCCGGAACCTCCGTAGCACGGTTTGTACGACTGTATTTGATTCCCTTCCCTGATCTCCATTCTATCGCCAGCTCTCCAAAGAGCAGCTGTATCTGCATGATGTTATCTTCCTCATCTATCCAGAGAAATCCGTGAGCGTCAAATCGATTTTCGCACTCCAATGTAATCTGGTGCAGTCCGTCCACCAGCTCCTGGGATTTTTGGGTATTGATCACATAAAATTTACATCTGCTCATGATTTCGTGCCCCCTGTCTTGTGATTTTTTAAAATATAAATGATCATGCAGTTAAAACTTTGTATTTTAAGCAGAATCGTCAATAAAATCGAGTCAGACTGAGCCATTGCTTTTTCGGCTACAGCCTAAAAACAATTTAATCCATGAGTCTTATACGTGTATTGATAAACGGATCCAGGGGCCGCATGGGCCAGGAATCCGTTAAAGCTGTCAGTGAAGACCCCGAACTGGACCTTGTTGCCCAAACAGATTTGGGAGATAACCTTTCTGATACAATCAAACAGTCACAAGCCCAGGTTGTTGTTGACTTTACAACCGCGGCGGTTGTGATGGAAAACGCTGTAGCGATCATAGAATCCGGGGCAAGACCTGTGATTGGAACCAGCGGACTGCTTCCGGAACAGGTTTCGCAGCTTCAGGCACTTTGTGAAAAACATAATAACGGTGGAGTAATTGCTCCAAATTTTGCTATTGGCGCAGTTCTGATGATGAAATATGCCCAGGACGCAGCCAAATATTTTCCAAACGCGGAAGTCATAGAACTGCATCACGACCGTAAAGCAGATGCTCCTTCAGGAACTGCAATAAAAACTGCAAATCTGCTGGCTGAATCGAGAAAATCAGTTCCTGAAAAAATCGATGAAAAAGAAATTCTTCCTGGCGCAAGGGGCGCTGAGGCTCAGGATATCCGCATCCACTCTGTAAGACTTCCCGGACTGGTAGCCCATCAGGAGGTAATTTTCGGCGGCCAGAGCCAGACCCTTAAAATCAGGCATGATTCTATTCACCGCGACTCATTCATGCCCGGAGTATGCCTTGCCTGTAAAAAAGTCATGCACTTGAAAGAACTGGTTTACGGACTGGAGTATCTGCTTTAAATAATTTCAAATCTTACTTTACCGCGTGCTTGCTGCCCCGCGGATGAAGTTCGTGATAAACCTTCACAAAATCCGGACGATTTATATGTGCATACTGAAGGGTTGCGTCCAGACTTACGTAGCCGAAAAGCTCCTTAATGTCAGACAGGTCAATGCCGTTCTGCAGCAAATGCACGGCAAATGAATGCCGCAGAATTCTGGGGTTGATGCGGCTATTGATTCCGCTCCGTTGAGCGTGTTTCTTGATCATTGCCCAAAATCCCACCCTGGTCATGCGTGTTCCGTTGCGTCCTGGAAACAAACATGGGTCATTGGGATTCAGAAGACGGTTCTCCCTTGCCTCGTCCAGGTAAGTCCGAAGCACCTGTACAGCTTTTAAAGTGATCGGAACCATTCTCTCGCGCTTTGAACGCACCTTCAAAAACTCCAGGTCCAGAAATAAATCTTCAACATCCAGCCCAAGCAGTTCGGTGACTTTAAGCCCGCTGGAGTAAAGCAGCTCCAGCATTGCCCTGTCCCTTAATCCCAGATAATGATCCAGCGAGGGGGACTCCAGCAAAGCCACAACTTCTTCCGGAGAAAGTATTTCCGGGGCCTCAGGTAATACTTCCGGGAAACGCAGCTGATGTGCCGGACTTTTTTTAATCAGACCCTGCAATTCAAGGTGATCAAGAAAAAGTTTCAGTGTTGAAATATGCCGTGCCAGTGTCCTCGGCTTATAGGACTGATGAAGGTAATTCAGGTAGGTTTCAAGATCTTCCAAACTTAGCCTGCGTATTTTTTCGAGCAGTTCCTGGCTGTCGAAATTATCCTCATCTACTTCAAGCCACTTTAAAAATTTACGCAGATCCAGACGATGGCTCTGAATGCTGTTTGGAGCGTATTTTTTATTTCTAAGTGAGTCCAGAAACTCCGAAACCAGCTGCTGCATATTATTTCAACTGGTCCAGTAGACTGAGTGAAGAATTCCGTGAAGAGTTTAACGCAAGCACGAAGAGTGTGAAGAAGTCCGCAATGCCGTGTGTAAAATGAGGCTTTTGTTACCTTGGCCCAACAAGGTGGAGTAATGTGGTAAAAGGTTCAGGCTTCCTGCCCAGCGGCAGGCATGCACACCCCTTTCAGGGACAAACTCCTGCAAGATTATATCAGGTAGCAAAAGTTTTACATCACGAACACCGCAGACTCCGCTTTTGAGTCTGTGAAATTTTGTTTCAGACGCAGAAGAACTGAAACGGAACATTTTAATCTTTTCAGCCCTGCGAATCTTATTGCTTTAACGAAAATTGGCAAAACGCTGAGAATTGCTTGTCCGGATTTAACAGCAGAGCATTTTATTATTTTTCTTCCAGGACTTTATCCAGTCTATAGCATAAGGATTCCAGATCATCTTCAATCCCATCGTATTTTGAAACTCTTTTTTGAAGAGTAATCAGCTTGTCAGCCAGGTTCAAAGCAACAAGCAAAGCTATGCTGGATGGGCCATATGCCTCGGTCTGTTCTGATACTTCCTTGATTTGGGAGTCAAGAAATTTCTCCACTTCACGGACATGTTCTTCGCCATGCGGACTTGAAATTGAGAAACGGTTCCCGCTGATATTGATCTGGTATTGTCTGCTTTCCTCCTCCGGCACTGTAACTCCTTTGCAACTGACTGTTCTGTTTTTATGCGCCCAATGGCGGAACAACACTAATGCCTTGCTAGACGTGCATCCTTTGTACCTGATGCTAAATTAGATCGGATATGCTAAAGTTGTTTAACATTCTACCTAATAAAATAGTTTCTAACAGTTTTTTTTTCAGAATGCAAATCCATTATCACACAAGTATAAAAATATATCCCATTTTGTTTTGAAGATCATTCATGAAATCTCCACAGATGAGTACATTGAGCAAGGAAGCTGTACAGGAATTTGGTGCACTGCTTTTGCTCGATCATTTGATGCGGTATGAACTGCTTCAAATTGAGAAAGTAGAATTGGAGGATATAATTGATCAGCTTGAAAATGGTGTGGCAGAGCTGAAAAAAGGCTTCTTTCGCTCAGATGAGCAGGAGCAGGAACTTTCTTATGAAAAGGAAGAACTGAGAGAAGCAAAAAAAGCTCTTTCTGAAGTGGAACAGGAGATGGAGGAAAATCGTCATTGCCGCCTGAATATAGCTCTAGCGGAAACAGATGATGAGGGCCTTGAGTCTTTGCTGAATTTTATGGAGAGCCGAGGCACACTGACTGTAGAGGAAGACAATTATTATAAGGCTACAGATAAGGGCCATGAGGTGTATCAGGACCTGGTTAAGCAGCTTGAGGCCTATGTCACGCATTTTGAAGTCTATGCCTATGTGGACCTTGAACAGGGTATTTTCGGTGATCCGGAAACGGACCTGCTTGAAGGTGATAAATGGTCAGACCTGCGGGTTGCGGTGGCTGAACACAAAGGTATTGACCCTTACCGTGTAGTTTTTCTGGCAATGCTGAGTGCTGAGACATTCTATGAAAATCCTGACTGGAAATTTGATTTAAGCATGGGCACGCTTTTTCAGGAGATGGAACAGATTGCACTGGAACAGCTGCATGTGGATGACCTTGGTTACAGTGAGAGTGAGGGCAAAGTTTCAGGAGAAGAGGTAATACGGGATATTATTGAGCAAGGCAGCGAATTAGCCGCGAAGAGAAAAAGCAGGGAACAGGAAATTAAAGGGAGAAAACAGGCAGAGGAAAGTCCGGATGAACAGGTCATCACAACAACCTATTACTGGTAAACATAAAAATCCTCCCGGGCTTAAAGAAATGGCATCTCCATCATTGCAGGGAAAATACAGGGATCAGCAGGATATTAACTGGTATCCAGGACACATGCTGAAGGCCAAAAAAGAATTGGCCGGACAGCTCAAGCGTGTTGACGTGGTACTGGAAATGCGGGACGCCAGGATTCCTGTTTCATCAATTAATCAGGATTTTGAGGAATTACTGGGACACAAAAAACGTATCCTGATTTTCAATAAAACCGCTCTTGCAGACCAGGGAGTCACAAGGAAATGGGAAGAAAGCTTCCGGAAACAAGATATCCCGTTCCTGTTTATTGATGCTTTAAAGAAGAGCCATCTGCAAAAATTATTGCCTCTTTCCCGCAACATAATGCAGCAGAAATGGTCTTCTTTCCGCAGGCGTGGAATTCTGCCGCCCACTCTCAAACTACTGATATGCGGTATTCCGAATGTAGGCAAATCCAGTTTGATAAACAGGCTTTCAGGACGCAAGGCAGCAGAAACAGGGCCTGCTCCGGGAGTAACTAAACATCAGGACTGGATCAAGCTGGGCAGGGATGTTGAACTTCTTGATACGCCGGGAATCCTGTGGCCGAAAATCAAGGATCATGAAACTGGTCTGCGGCTGGCAATTACCGGTGCAATTAAAGATTCAATTGTCGACACCTCACAGTTGAGCATTTATTTAATCGGGATTTTAAAACAAAAACTCCCGGATAAATTACAGCAGTTCTATCAGCTGACCCGGGAAGACCTTGCTTTGTTTCCGGAAGATATACTGCAGAAAATTGCTGAAAACCGAGGCTGCCTCAAAAGAGGCGGTGCTATAGATCAGCCTCGTGCGGAGAGCCTTGTACTCAGGGACTTCAGGCAGGGGAAACTGGGGCGCTTGAGTTTTGATCACCCAAAACCTGTTGATGAAGTTTAATTACTCCAGAAACAGGCTGCCGTTGATGATCAAGTGAAAAACAGCTGCGATACAGAAAAACATACTACACCTGCAAGCACGCATATGCCCGGATTTTTCCACAGCCAGTGGCTTGCTCCCACTCCAGCAAATCCGATTAAGTAGTTCAAAATTTGGGAATAGTCTTCTGTTTGGAGTGGGGATCCAATGGAAGTTACCAGTAGTGCCGCTATCATTGATGGTCCCATCAGCTGGAAAAACAGGTTTATCTGGGGCCGGCTTTTCCTGCTTTTTTCCTTTCTCGCGCTGAGTAAAAAAGGCACAGCACGTATGAGGTAGGTTCCCAGTGCAGCCAGTAAAACTGCGTAGACAAAGTATATATCGGTCACCGTCTGATCCATATCATGCCTGTGATGGGACCAATAAATGCCGCGGCAATTATTCCCATTTCTGAGTGTCCGTTCCAGTGAAACGTCGCCGCAACCGCTAAGGCGCAGAACACTGCCAGGCGTCTGCCTTTTTCAAGCATGGAAAGCAGCAGGCTGAAAAAAAGGGCGGGCAGAGCAAAAGAAAGGGCTTGTCCTAGGAATGAATAATAATTCAGCAGTGTTTTTCCTCCAACACTGCCCGCAACAGTGCTGCCTGCCCAGCAGGAATAAGCACCCAGTTCCAGCCCAAGCAGCCACCAGAATCTTGATTCTAATGGTATTTCCCTGATTCTGGAAAAGGCGACCGAAAACACTTCATCAGTCAGTCCAAACGCAGTTATAAGCCGTTGCGGTAATTTAAATTCTTCTGTTTCTTCTGATATACCCGGTCCATAAAGAAAATGACGGATGTTCAGACCAACAGTTATCACTGCCGCTGTGAGTACAGGAACACCATCCTTCAGTAATCCGACCAGCGCGAACTGGCTTGCGCCGGCATAAATAAAAAGTGAAGTAAACAGGGCGTAAGCAGTTCCAACCTGGGCACCTTCCGCGGCAACACCGAAGGCAAAGCCTACAGGAATATATCCTGCAATAACCGGGAGGCTTGTTTTCAGTCCCTGAAAAAATGCCTGGTACCGGGACATTACTTTACAATTCTTTTTGTTTTGTTTGAGTCATGGACGCTTACAAGCCAGCGTTCCACCTCAAACTCCAGCATTCTGTATACAGGGTCTGCCCGCAGCAGCCTGATTTCAAGCCTCTGGCCTGCCTGAAGTGTTCTGTTTTTGCGACGGCCATGCAGGCAGAGGGCTGTTTCATCATAATAGTATGAATCTTCGGGCATCGACTCAATCGGCAGAAACCATTCAAATCCATGAGATTCAAGATTAACCTTAAAACCCCGTTTTTCAACGGAGGTAACTGAGGCCTGAAAAGTCTGTCCCGTGTGTGGAGCCAGAAAATCTACTTTCATCAAATCAATGCTTTGTCGTTCAGCTTTTTCCGCCCGGCGCTCATGCTGGGAACACAATTCTGCCATCTCGCTGCTTACTGCATGAATTATACTGCTTTGTGATTTTTTGTTTGATGAATGCTGCTGGTGCAGCTTCTGCTTAATTGCCCGATGCACCACCAGGTCAGGATACCTGCGGATTGGTGATGTGAAATGTGTATAATAATCTGCTGCAAGCCCGAAGTGTCCCTTGTTTGCAGTCAGGTACACTGCAAGAGGCAATGCACGCAGCAACAGGACCTGAAGTTGTTCAAATTGCGGAAGATCCTGAATTTGCTCTATAACCGCGTTGAACTGCCGTGGATCAACTAATTTAGCAAGCGGAGTCCTGACACCGAACCTGAAAAAAGTTTGCTGCAGTTTTCTCAGTTTCCTGATATCCGGAATGTCATGCGCACGAAACAGTGCAGGCATTTTGTTTTTCACGCAGTGGAGGGCAATGGTCTCATTTGCTTCCAGCATAAACTGTTCTATCAGCTTCATGGAGCAGGACTGGTAGCTTCTCCCTACTCCAACCATTTGCTTGTCTGCATCATACTCAAAGACTTCTTCCGCAAAGCTGAACTGCACTGCGCCCCGCTGAATTCTTTTGCGTTCAAGTATTTTGGCGACTTTATGCATTCTGCGGATATTCGATTTTAATTTCGGTTCACGAATTGAAGAGGGTCGTCCTTCAATTAAATCTGCCACGTCTTCGTAAATCAAACGTGCACGGCTGCGAATTATGCTTTCTGAAATTGAATAGCCTGTGACATTTCCTTCCGGGCTGATTCTCATTTCACAGGTCAAAGTCAGACGGTTCACATACGGACGCAGACTGCATAAATTGTTGGAAAGAACTTCAGGCAGCATAGGGACAGCGTGGGATGGGAAATAAACGCTTGTACCCCTCTGCAGGGCTTCCTTGTCTACAGGATCATTCAGCTGGACATAGTGCGCAACATCTGCAATGGATACAAACAGGCGGAATCCACCACTGGATTTACTGTCAGGAATTACACAGACAGCGTCGTCAAAATCTCGCGCGTTTTTTCCGTCGATGGTTATAAAATCCAAATCACGCAGATCACGCCGTCCTGATGCTGCATCATAACGCACCTGAGTTGGAAAATTATTTACATAGTCCAATGTCTCCTGAGGAAATTCTGTACGGATCATGTTTTCCTTGAGAATCAGTTGGAAACCAAGTTGATGATCATTTGTATCATTCAGTGCCCGCAATACTCGACCGCATGGGGTAGGATATTTTTTGCTGGTTCTCCTGCTTTCTTCTAATATTTCCGCTTCAATCAGCGTTCCTGATTCAAGTTCCGGAAGATCATCTTCTTGGGCAATCCAGAGAAATGGCAGTCCGGAATCAAGATTAACCGGCACTGCTACAGTTGCGTGTCTTGTTCGTTTTAGACGTGCCAGGATTTCCCTTGATGCGCGTTCTAAAATTCTGATTACAGTTCCTTTACGTTTTCCGCGAAATCCACGTTTACTATAGATCTCAATTTCCACGAGGTCACCTTCCATGGCGAAGCCCTGTTCCTTCTGACCGATAAAAACGTCGGACCGGCCACTGCCGATGGCAACAAAACCAAATCCTTTCTGATTGCGTGTGAAGATACCCGTTTCAGTAATTGTGGAACTGCTTTTCCGACGCTTTGCCGGCCTTTGAACCCTGATCAACTGATCTTTATATTTTTTTATTTTACTTTTAACAGGTACTCTTATAACTGTTGCGGCATCCTTTTCCATTGACAAAAAGTAGCGGCTGCCCTGCTTGTCGATTTTTCCATCCTTAATCAGTTTTTGTAATTCTGCTTTTAGTTTTGCAGTTGCAGATTTTTTAAGTCCAAGCGAACCGCGAATCTGTTTTGCCGACATAGAATCCATGTTTTTTCCCAGCATCCGCATTATAGATTTTTTATGCGATTTCATCTTACAGGATGTTTTCTTTGCGCAGCTTAGCCAGGTGGGATTCAATATTCTGCATTGCAGCGGGATGCAGGCGGTGATCTGTCTCAGAATAAAGTTCCCTCAGGATTTCCTGCCTGGACTTTCCTGATCGATGTAATTTGAGGATTTGTGATTCGCGCTGGAGACGGTGTTTGAGAGTTTCTTCCAGTCGGTGAGTGGTTCTCATTGGAATCCCATGAGAGGGTATGATCACTTCTGGACTTAGCGAAATAACTTTTTTTAGTGTGTTAAAATAGGTTGCCATATCGCCTTCAGGTGATGGGATCACAACAGTCCCGATTCCCTGTATCAGGTCTCCCACTAAAAACCAGGCCATTGAATCCGGAGCCAGTCCCAGGTGTCCGGAATCATGTCCGGGGATCTCATACACTCGCACAGCTGATCCATGCCAGCAGGTAACCTGCTGGTTCTCAGATACGGTTTGCAGCTCAATATTCTCAAAGTATTGCTGGCCGAATTTAGCGGTTAGACGTTGCAGAGTGTCCTGACTGAGAATGATTGGAATCCGCAGTTCACGAGCAAGCCGATTGGAAAGCTGGTGGTGATCAGGATGGTGATGTGTTAGAAATATTGCGTCCGGCACACTGTCTTGAATTGTGGTGAGCAAACGCCGGTATTCTTCTTCTGAATTTGGTGAGGGGTCAATCAGCAGTTTAGCCGAATCTTCATCTCCAAGAAAAATGGCATTTGTCCGACTTGCAGGAGGAAGAGTCACTGACCGCACAGGAAGCAAGGTGATTCCATCCAGCATTTCCAGGCTGGGAACCCTGTTATCTTCATCATACCTCTCTGAAAGATCACCAAGTGCTTTTGCGTGTGGATCTTCAACCAGCCCTTTTAAAACCCAGCGGGTCGGGGGAACCATCAGGTTTTTGCCTTTACTGAAAGCATCAAGTACATTTTCAGGAGTGCTCCAGAAACTGCTGGCAATTTCTCCAGAATCAGCTTTAAAGCGAACTATTTTTTTCAAGTCAATTCGGTAAAACCATGTTCTGAAACGAAATGGAGCAAAAACCGGTGCAACTGCTTCAGCAAGCTCACTGATTGAAAGTACTTCATCCTGCAGAATTCCTTTTTCAATGTCATAACCAAGTTCCTCCATAACCTCCCTCTGTATTGCACGCATCCTCCGGGGATCATGATCAGAAAGAATTCTTGTTTTAAAGGGAACAGAAGATTCATCATTATCAATTTTGCCGCCCGGAAAGGCATGATATCCTGGAAAGGCAAGCAGGTACGGCTGACGCTGGACTGCAAAAATTTGTTCCTTATGCATGAACAATACTGAGACGGATTCAAGAGGTTTTGGATTTTCCATCATGTTTTGTTGCTGCTTCCTTTTATCGCGCTTAGTATTGCCTGCTCTCCGTGTCTTATAATTTCTTCGTTGGCTTTTATAACACGTATTATGTGCGGAGAATATTTTTCTATAAAGATAAACAAAAAGTCACATGCACTGCCCGTCAGCTGGTATACACCGCGTCTGTACCATGCGGCTTGTACTGAAAAATGCTGATCCATCAGTTTCTGATTGCATAATTTACCTATGCTGTTTGTGAATTTTAGATCAACAATTTTCATGGAATCAGCATCATACCAGTCCATCCTTGCCTTGCAGTCCACACCCAATTCTGCATCCTCCCAGAACATTGAAACTTCCGTCTCGCCATGCTTCCAAAACTGCATTATTTTAGGATTAATCTGGAAAATCTTGCGGATTTTTTGTAATTGTTCCCATTCAGTTGAGGCGAGCACATTTTTTCCTGAGTGAAGCTTACAAAATTCTTCCCAGCTTTTTTTCCCATTTTTTCCGCGCCTGCTCAAAGTTTTTGGAGCACAGACATAGAGTTCTTCAAACTTATGGGGTTCCAGCAGGAGACAGTGTCCGGCGTTTCCAAAATTCATTGCCTGCTGAATTTGGTATCCTTGCTTTTGTTTTGAAGGTGATGAAAGCAGTTGCTTGAGTTTTGACTGGTTCAGTCCAGGCAGTGTCTGGTATTCCTCAAAAGGCAGGCTGTAAAAGAAACCGCATTGATTGGTATGACTCACTCCTCGCCCTCATAACTTTCCAGCGGCGGGCAAGCACAAAAGACATTTCTATCACCATGCACATTGTCCACACGTGCTGAAGGAGGCCAATATTTATTTCGGCGAATTGAGGCCAGCGGGTAGAAAGCAGTTTCCTGTGAATAGCAATGGCTCCATTCAGGGTCTGTGAGATCATCTGCAGGATGTGGGGAATTTTTAAGCGGGTTGTCTGTTTTGTCCCACTCACCCTTATCAACGCGCGCTGCTTCCCTGCGGATTGAAATCATGGCTTCGCAAAAGCGATCAAGCTCAGCTTTCGGTTCGCTTTCGGTAGGTTCGATCATCAAGGTCCCGGCAACAGGCCATGACATGGTTGGGGCGTGGAAACCATAGTCTATCAATCGTTTGGCAATGTCTTCTTCAGAGATTCCGGTATCCGCTTTAAGCGGCCGGATGTCAATTATGCATTCATGGGCGACCAGACCGTTTTTTCCTGTATAAACTATGGGGAAATGTTCATTTAAGCGCCTGGCCAGGTAATTCGCGTTAAGTATAGCAACCTGGGAAGATTTCTTCAGACCGCTGCCTCCCATCAGCTGTATATAGACCCATGAAATAGGCAGGATTCCAGGACTGCCCCATGGTGCTGCCGAAACTGCCGTGTTTCCCGCGGGCAGATCTTTAATCTGAACTACACAGTGATTCGGTGTAAAACCGGCAAGGTGAGACTTCAGGCCTATTGGCCCCATTCCAGGACCACCGCCCCCATGAGGAATACAGAAGGTTTTGTGCAGGTTCATGTGCAGTACATCAGGCCCCAGCTTCCCTGGCTGAGCGATTCCCATCAGCGCGTTCAGGTTTGCTCCATCCATGTAAACCTGGCCTCCGTTATCATGAATGATTTCGCAGATGCGGATTAAGCTGTCCTCAAACACACCATGCGTAGAGGGATAGGTGATCATCAGTGCGGACAGGTTGTCAGCATGTTTTTCAGACAGTTCACTCAGGTTCTTCACATCTATGTTCCCATTTTCATCACACTTCACAATCACGCTTTTCATGCTTGTCATTGTTGCACTGGCTGGATTTGTACCATGAGCTGAGCTGGGAATCAGGCAGACATTGCGGTGCCCTTCACCTCGTGATTTATGGTAGTTGTGGATAGCCAGTAAACCGGCATACTCACCTTGGGCGCCGGAATTTGGCTGCATCGAAACTGCATCAAATCCGGTTATTTTTATCAGATAATTTTCCAGGTCACTGATCAGTTCCATGTATCCCTCTGTCTGATTCACTGGCGCGAAGGGATGTATGTTGGAAAATTCCGGCCAGCTGACCGGTACCATTTCGGAAGTAGCGTTGAGTTTCATTGTGCATGAACCCAGCGGAATCATTGATTTGTCCAGCGCGATATCCTTATCCTGCAGGCAACGCAGATAACGCAGCATTGCTGTTTCGGATTGATGCTGATGAAAAACAGGATGTGTTAAAAAGTCTGAGTTGCGGACCAGGTTTTGCGGAATAGCGGAGTTCTTTTTTCCAGTTGCAAAATCTGAATCCAGTTTTTCAAGCGACGGAAGCTCATTACTTTCCGAAAACACTTCCCAAAGAATTTGAATGTCTTCTGCAGCTGTGGTTTCATCCAGTGTGATTCCTAATCTGCTGCTTCCTATTTTCCTTAGATTGATTCCTTTAGCCAACGCCTTTTCGTAAAAACCTTCATTCGTCTCGCCTGCTGAAATAGTGAGTGTGTCAAAATAATGTGCATTCTCTACTGAAATTCCGGACTGCTTAAAACCTTCTGCGAGGATACCGGTCATTCTTTGTATACGCCGGGCGATAATTCCCAGACCCTCCGGACCATGATAAACTGCGTAACAGCCCGCAATTACTCCCAGTAAAACTTGTGCTGTGCAGATGTTGCTTGTAGCTTTCTCTCTGCGAATATGCTGCTCCCTTGTCTGAAGAGTCATTCGCAGTGCGGTTTCCCCCCGGCGATCAACTGAGACTCCAATTATTCTTCCGGGAATACTTCTCATATTTTTTTCCCGTGCGGCAAAATAGGCAGCATGAGGACCGCCGAATCCCATTGGAACTCCAAATCGCTGGGTGCTCCCAATCACCACATCCGCTCCTGATTCTCCGGGAGGCTTGATCAAAACAAGACTCATTGGGTCAGAAGCAACAGCGACAAGTGTTCCGAACTCATGCCATTTTGTGATTAAATCGTCAATATCATGAATGTCTCCAAAAGTACCTGGATTTTGAATAAGCGCACCGAATAATGCCTCGTCTGGCGTTTGCTGCTGTTCGGCCATACTCCCCACTACCAGTTCAATGCCCATTGGTTCAGCCCTTGTTTTCAGTACATCAATTGTTTGCGGATGGCAGTCATCGGCTGCAAAAAAGCGCATGCTTTTGCTTCGTGAAACACGCTTGCAGAATGTCATTGCTTCGGCCGCGGCAGTGGCTTCATCCAGAAGAGAAGCGTTGGCGATCTCCATGCCTGTGAGGTCAATTATCATCTGCTGAAAATTCAGCAGCGCTTCCAGACGTCCCTGTGAAACCTCAGGCTGGTACGGGGTATAGGCAGTATACCAGCCCGGATTTTCCAGCAGGTTACGCTGAATTACTCCGGGAAGAATTATGTTGTGATAGCCCATGCCGATCATGGATTTTGCCAGCTGGTTGCGGTCAGCCATTCCGCGCAGCTGATTCAGCACGTCTGTTTCGGTACGGCTGTCCGGAAGTTCCAGTTCCCCGGACATGCGGATTGAGTCCGGTACTACCTTGTCAATCAGCTCATCCAGTGAAGACATTCCCAGTGTATCAAGCATTTGTGTAATCTCATTTTTTGAGGGACCGATGTGACGGTGTATAAAGCGGTCATTCTGTTCAAGATCCTGCAGACTCAGGTGATTGTTTTTAGGAGAATTTACCGAACCAGATACAAATGATGACATACTTGTTCATTATTGATGTTTACTTAGAAAATGATTTTTTATGATATAAACACTATCAAATTTGTATTTACAAAACAAATTCTTAAAGAGAATCTGCCTCGTCTAGAGCAGCCGGGAAAGGTCCGTTTTAGTGATGAATCCTGACACGGTAAGAGAATTTCGAAGGGGACTGTTTAAATTAGTCCTCCCACGAGATTTTTTACATTTACATAAAAAAATATCTATTCAGACAGGCGGGCATTAGTGGAAGTTATAATACAGCAGAGCGGAAGACATCATCAGGTTTGCCAGGTGAACTCGAATGCAGCCGATACAAATAACGCGTAATCTGAAAAACATCTTAAAAGCGTAATAACAGGTAGCCAGCAGGGCCATGATCATTGCCGCGTTCAGCAACAGGATGTGAATTTCATCCTGATATATTCCGCGAATCAGAATAAACAGCACCATGCAGTAAAATATCACTGCCGCACAAGCTGCCGGAAATATTGAAGTATATGTCTCCTTTGATATGTCAACCTTATCACAGGCGGAGTTTAAATGATTATTTCTGAAGAAATGATGTTTTATAGCGAGACCTACTGCACCATGCAGTCCAAAAAGAGCAGCGCCGCCTAACGCGACCAGGCTGAGAAATGATGAATCAGGCATATCTGTATAATTGGTTCTGGTCTTGAATCTGGGCCTAAGTTTGCGGATACTGAAATAATTATTTTAATTCCTGATTGTTCTGCAAAATTCCTTCCGTGGTACAAAATCAAATGAAAATAAAACCTGACTGGATACTTAAAAAACTTTCTATCAGTCAGCTTGATGATCTCAGCAACACATTTAACTGGTTTCCAGGCAATTTGCCAGACTGTGACAGGAATTCTATTGAGGAAGATGGAATCCGCCTTCCGCTGCTGGTGCAGTCAGTGGAAGATTCAAAATTCAGATTAGTTGATGGTTTCAAACGCTTAAGCTGGCTAAAGTCCGTCCAAGGAAACTCTGTTGAGGAATATCAGCAGGATCAATTGCCATGCCTTATAATTCCTGCATTCGTCTCCATCAGAGATTTGTCCAAAATCAGGCTGGAAACGCTGTCCGCAGATCAAAACAGTTTTTCAGGAATACATCTCTGCAGAGTTTTAAATATGCTCAGTGAAGCAGGTTTTTCAAAAAATGAAATTGCTTTTCAGGTGTTTCCCAGTCTTGGTTTGATTTCATCGGTGCGGCTCGCAGGCCAGCTACTGGATTTGCAAAAAAAGCTGGTTACATCTGAACTGCATGCTGAATCACTTTTACCTGAATCTATTATGATTATGGGATATGAAGATTTGCTTCCGCTGCTGAAATTTTCAAGTTCGGATTTTCCGTCTGTTGTACGGCTGGCTGAAAAAATGGAAGTTAAAGGGAAAAAGTGGCGTAACATGCTTCAGGTTCTGGATGAAGTAATTCGTTTGCGGCAAACAACTGCTGTTGAAATATTACAGTACTTTGAAATACAAAAAATCTTGGAAGACTCAAATCTCCAGGGACCTGTCCGTTATCGTTTGTTAAAACAACAGCTTGATACTCTGCGTTATCCAGAACTTAGCAAAATGCGTAAAAGATTTGATCAAACTCGTAAAAGCCTTAAACTGCCTGAGCGGATGACCCTGGAAAGCGATCAGTATTTTGAAAACGATGAACTTGCTCTGAAAATGAAATTCCGCTCTGTAGATGAGCTGAGAGAGCATTTGATGAATTTGTCAGATACAGTTGACTCGGAGAATCTAATCAATGCCTGGAATGATTTGTTTGCTATATTGCGTGAAGAATAATTTGGAATCTATAACCCTTAGCTGCGTATATGCAATTTCTCAATTTTTTGTTATCGTGTCCTCCAGACTTGTGTGCGGCGGCTGATAAAACGTACAAGAAGAGCATGTAAAACCCGAAAAACAGTGGAAGTATAGACTATCATCAGAGCCATTGCTGCTGCAGGTGCTATGTCTCCTGCATCGTCCATGTTTAATACTGCAACTGATGCCAGCATAGTTTCTGGCGAATAGAGGAAAACTACTGCAGAAACCGTTGTCATTGCATTTAGAAATAGATAACTTACTACATCCAGAAATGCCGGCAGGCATACCGGGAGAGTGACTTTCCCGAAAGTTCGCCAGACAGGAGATTTCAAGGAAAGGGAGACTGCTTCAAACTCCGGGTCAAGCTGCTTCAACGCAGTCAGACAGGTAAGGTGGCTTACAGTGTAAAAGTGTACGATGGTACAAATAACAAGTATTCCCATTGTACCATATAGAAAACCCAAGGGATTTTCAGGGTGGTTGAAGAAGAAAATATATGCGATTCCTAAAACCAGTCCTGGAACGGCAAGCGGTAACATTGCTCCTAAATGCAAGATGGTCCGCAGCCATGTAACACCTCGTGCTTTTTCAACAAGATAGCTGCCAAAAAAAATCAGTCCGGAGCCAAAAACTGCACAATAAATTGCCATACGGATAGAATTGAAATATGCCTCCCAGCCACCGCCATCCATAACATCGAAGTTATAATTTTTCAGTGATAGTGAAAGATTATAAGGCCAGAAAGTGACAAATGATGCATAGACAGCCATCGCCAGCATTGAAATAAAAATTATCGATACTACCAAGCAAAACACAAAAAGTATTCCATCCCGCAAAGGATGGGATTTTGGTTGGAAAGGTACTGCATGTGGTGAAAGCAAAGCTATTTGCCTGCGTTGCACCCAGCGGTCCGCTATGAAAGCGAGCACGGCTGGCAGCAGCAAAATGAGTGAAACAACTGCGCCCATCTCAAAATTTTGCTGTCCAACAACCTGCTTGTATACATCTGTGGCGAGTACATTGTAACGACCACCTATTACTTTTGGAACTCCAAAATCTGTAATTACCAGCGTGAAGACTATGAACCCGGCACTTAAAATTCCATACTTTGCTCCTGGCAAGGTAACTGTAAAAAATATTCTCCATTTCGGTGTGCGTAAAGCTTCTGCAGCTTCATAAAGTCTTGCGTCTGCTGTAGAAAGCGCAGTAACAATAATCATCAGTGCATGTGGAAAAACCCAGAAACAAGAACCAATTATGATTCCAATTGGGCCATAGATTGATGCTTCACCCAGCCATGATCTCAACACTCCCTGATTGCCAAACCAGTAGATAAGAGATATGGCAGCCAGTAAAGATGGAGCAAGAATAGGAATCAGGGCAATTCCGCGAAATAACCAGCGCAAGGGCATTCGGGTCCTTGTAAGTGCATATCCATATACAAATGCAATCACGAGTACAATCAGAGCCACAGAGATGGCCACTGTCAAACTGTTTGTAATTGAAGAAAAAAGTGCAGGCGTTTCAAAATATTCTCGAAAATTTTGCAAACCTATATATTTACCATCAATGTCTTCCAGGCTTTTTGAAAGCAGGGTATAAAGCGGAAAAACTACTGCGATTGCAAGCAGTATAATAAGGCAAATGAGTCCGATTCGAAGTATTACATCATCCCGGCTAAGCCTAACCCTGACTGGGACTACGTTTGCTGGTAAGGATAGGGTTCCACTCATGAAATTTCAGGAAAAATCAAGAGACGATTTGGTGGTAATTCTATAGTCAGTGTAGATTCAGGAGTTATATTATGCTCATGGATTTGCTTTATGGAGAGGTCTGCCATCAGTTCTTCAAAGCCCGTAGGACCTGAAATAAACAGCCTGTAGAAAGAACCGAGGAATTCCAGGGATTTGACTTTTACTTCCAGTGTGTTGGGTGATTCAATTGATTCAGAATGGCATAAAATATCTTCCGGGCGAACTGTAACTCGAACATTACTTTTTTCTGGAATGTTTTCGGTGTTACATTTCAGGGTATTCTCTCCAATACTCACCAAGCCGGGTGATGTGACTTCTCCATGAATAAAATTCATAACCCCAATAAAATCTGCTACAAAAGGAGATGCAGGATTGCTGTAGATTTCTATTGGAGTGCCTACCTGTTCAATGCGTCCCTGGTCCATAACCACGATACGATCTGCCATTGAGAGTGCTTCTTCCTGATCGTGTGTAACAAGAATCGTAGTAATACCAAGGTTTTGATGCAGTGCTCTAATTTCAAGTCGTAATGCGGATCTTACACGTGCGTCAAGAGCGCTCAGTGGTTCATCCAGCAACAACAATTCAGGTGAAGTAGCCAATGCACGTGATAGGGCTACCCGTTGCTGTTGTCCACCGGATAGTTGTGTAGGATACTTTTCAATTTGTTCGGGCAAACCAACTAGTTCTAGTAAATCTGTAACCATTTTATGAATTTCCTGTCTTGGCAATCGCTGATTTTCCAACCCGTAGGCTACATTCTGGTAAACCGTCAAATTTGGGAAAAGAGCATAAGATTGAAAAACGATACCAAAATCACGTTCAGATACAGGCAAGTCAGAAATATCTTTTCCTGCTTGATTTATTCTCCCTGCAGTTTGTGGATCAAGACCGGCAATTGCTCTCAACAATGTGGTTTTTCCACACCCTGAAGGGCCTAGAAAACAGATGAATTCACCACTGTTTATTTCCAGCGACAAATCACTAACTGCCACGAACTCACCAAAATGCTTGGTTAAGTTTTCAATGCGTAGATAAACTTGATTTGAATCAGGCATGCTGAAAAACCCAGGCCGGACCTTAAATCCGGCCTGGAAAAGGAGGGATTATTGAAGAATTATTTTGCTTCAGACTTTGCGTCATATCTTTTTTGCCACTCAGCAAGAATTTTCTTACGATTAACCGCAGCAAATTGGAAGTCATTATCAATCATTGCATCCAGAATACCTTCTGGGAAATGTTTTACTGGCTTAGCTATTCCAGGATAAGCAACAACAGCATATCCTTGATTGTATAGCTTATTTGCTTTTTTGGTAATGGACCAATCCACCAAAGTTTGTGCAGCAGAAAGCTTTTTTGTACCTTTTACAATGGCCGTTGCTTCCATGTCCCATCCAACCCCTTCTTTAGGTAGAATAATGTCCAAAGGGGCACCAGCAGCTTTGGATTTTGCTCCACGAAACGCAAAGGAGATTCCAATCGGCGTTTCACCACGAGCTGCTTGTTTACAAGGCTTTGAACCGGAGTGGGTGTACCATGCAATGTTCTCATGGAGATTATCCATGTACTGCCAACCACCCCGTTCTCCATAAATCTGAAGCCATGAGGAAACATCAAGGAATCCTGTTCCGGATGAATTCGGGTTTGGCATGACGAGGTGTCCTTTGTATACCGGATCTGTAAGGTCCATCCACGAAGTTGGTGTAGGGAGGTTGTTTTTTCCTGCCTCTACCGTGTTTACGCAAACTGCGGCTATCCATGCATCCATACCAGTCCAGCTTGGCGGGTTAGCTGAATCTCGAAATTTTGAGTCCAGCTTATTCAATCCTTTCGGTGCATAGGCCTGCAGCATCCCTTCGGATTGAAGTAACATTAAGCTTGTTGCAGCTAATCCCCATATTACATCTGCTCTTGGATTGTTTTTTTCCGCAAGCAGTTTTGCGGTAACAATTCCAGTAGAATCTCGCACCCAGCGTATTTTAATGTCCGGGTGATCTTCATTGAAAGCAGCTGCGTATCGTTTTAAGTCTTCAGCTTCTACTGCGGTGTATACCATCAGTGTTTCAGCACTCGACGTAACCGCAATCATTAGTCCAGCAATTAAGCCAATAATTACTCGAGCCGAATAGGTTAAGGCATGTTTGAGTTTTTTCATTGAGTTCCTTTATTTGGATTATGAGAAAAATATGATGGAAATACTTAATTATCTACATCAATGTGAGTGCAAAGCCTAACAGAACATATGAAGTGTGTGCAACTAAAAAATAGAAATGGATTTTAAAAAAAGTTTTAAATAAAAAATAAATTATTAAGAAACTTTCAGCACCTCAACTTTAAAGATTAAATCTGCATTTTGAGGGATGCCCATTGAGGACACACCCTGGCTTCCGTAGGCAAGTCTTGCTGGGATTTTAATCTGCATTTTAGTTCCCTGCCGCACATCTTTGAGGGCTAGGTCCCAGCCGGCTATAACAGTACCCTTTCCCAGTTCAAACTCAAACGGGCGCCGTTTCGCGCGGCTGCTGTCAAACATCTTGTAATCTTCTGCCAGCCAACCTTCGTAGTGAACTTTGAGATGACTGCCTTCTACAGATTTTTTTCCATGACCATGGCGTTCAATGTAAATTTCCACTCCGGAACCGGTCCGTTTAAAGGCCGCGTCCAGGGCTAACTGTGGTCGTTTATTAATTTTTGTGGTTTGTTGCTGGTTTGCTGAGGAGGTGCTTATTTTCATCTGCAGGCAAAGATTGCAGGAGCCTGTTCTCCAAGTACCGTCATTTGTATGGGGGCCTTGTTGTCACCTTGTGCAATGCCTTTGTTAACATCAAGGTACAAATTTATTGAATTTCCCTGGAGATGATATTGTCCGGACTGAACTTCCGCGTTGCCTTCAAGTAAAATAGTTTGAGTGATTTCATCAAAGCTTGCCTGATCAGCTTTGGCAACACGGCCAGGCTGTTCGAAACAAACTTCCTGTACTGCCTGAATAAACTGCAATTCCTGAGATTCATTTAAGTGCAAAGTAATTTTTCCCGCGTGTATGTATAGATTGTCAGGGGTTCGTTCCATTTCAACATTACCTTCAAACATTGCCTGATGCTTCCTGTTATCAAGTACAGCCCGGGATGCTAACAGAAGAACTTGGGTGGGCTCTGAATTTTGGGAGGTTTCATCACTGGTGTTTTGTGATTCCGGCTCAGTTTCTTTTTTACCGCGGTTTGTTTCAAGATCACTGAGGTTGGCTTCAACCCTTATTCGACCCTCCTTGCTGGTATCCAGACCCTCCAGGGTTGCATGCTGTTTCAGAAGGTCCAAAAGAACATTGTCACTGACAACATTTCCCTGTGCAGTCTTGACGATTACATTCCCCTGCATCTGCAAAGTTTGCTGAGGTTTTGGAAGCTTATTTGTGTTGTCAGCTTCTTTTTCAACATTATCCAGGTTAACCTGTGTGTAAATAGCAAAATCCGAACGAACCTCCCTGTCCCATTGCTTTACCTTTACTCCGCCCTCCCCGATCATTTTCTCAATGTTGGTATCTTTTCCGGAAACCAGACGAAGTTTGGCAGTGGTCATTTCTATGTTTTCCCTTGGAATAATTCCTTTCACATTGCCCCGAAACACGGCAGCGTTTTGTTTGAGATCAGTGGTGAATTCATCTGCCTGTATTTTGATTTGCTCGGTTGAGGCATAGCGGAGCAGAATTCCTTGCTCAATTAATGTCATTGGTTTCGGAAGTGCATCAAGAAATTCATTCCGGTTGGTGAAATTTTTGTTCTGCAATAGTGCGATTTCTGCAATGATTTTCCTTGATAAACCTTCTCTCAGCAGGTGATCAAGTGTATTGTGCGTGACTTTGAATCCTCTTGCGGGCATAGCATGGATTACCATTTTAGAGTTCGAAAATGGCTCGACTGCTAAAACGCTGAATGATAACAAAATGGAGAATAATGTTTTCATGGTTTTTCGCCTATGCAACAGAGGCTTTTGCTTTTTTCGCTGAAGTTGGAACGTGGCCCAGGCGTGACTGCCGATTAGCATATGCTGCTTTGATAAAAGAAGAAAACATTGGATGTGGTTTAAGGGGCTTTGATTGCAGTTCAGGATGAAACTGACAGCCGATAAACCAGGGATGTTCAGGAAGCTCAATGGTCTCTACTAAATTTCTTTCAGGATGACGTCCGGAAATTTTCAATCCTGCATCTTCAAGCCTGGGAACAAATTCATTCATCACCTCATATCGGTGTCGATGGCGTTCTGAAATGGTAGTTTTATTATACATCCTGGCAATTCTTGATCCTTTTTTGAGGACTGTAATCTGGCTTCCAAGGCGCATGGTACCGCCGGTTTCCTGATGTCCCTCCTGTTCAGGCATCAAATCAATCACATTTTCCGCGTGATCAGGTCTGGACTCTCCTGAATTTGCTCCTGCAATACCTACAACATTACGGGCAAATTCAACTATCGCCATCTGCATGCCGAGACAGATTCCGAAGAACGGAATATTGCCTGTGCGGGCAATCTGGATGGCAGTAATTTTTCCTTCCATACCACGTTCCCCGAATCCGGGAGCAACCAGCACACCGTCCATTTTTTCCAGCTGCTCATAGGCATTTTCAGGGGTTAGGAATTCTGAATCAATATAATGCAGCTGTACTTTAAGTCGGTTTGCAATACCCCCATGCAGCAATGCTTCCTTAAGGCTTTCATATGAGTCAAGATGCTCGACATATTTACCGATAAAGGCGATGTCCACCTCGTCCTGGGGGTTTTTATATTTTTCAATCAAATCAATCCAAGGCTGCAGTTTTGGGCTGCCTGTCCACATCTGTAGATATGTCATGATGATGTTATCCAGATTCTGCTGGTGAAACATCAGGGGCACTTCATATACTGATTCCACATCAAGACCGTTCACAACAGAGTCTTCAGGAACATTGGTGAAAAGGGAAATCTTGCTGCGAACTTGGTCGGAAAGCATTTCAGGAGTACGGCAGATGAGAATGTCAGGCTGTATGCCTATTTCCCTGAGTTTGCCAACGCTATGCTGGGTAGGTTTGGTTTTCATTTCCGCAGTCTGTATGATCAGGGTCAGGTGAACAAACAAGGTGTGTTCTTTTCCATGATCGTGCCTGAACTGACGAATAGCTTCAAGAAAAGGAAGCGACTCGATGTCCCCCACTGTTCCACCGATTTCCACAATACAAATGTCGGCGTCAGGAGCGGCAAATGTTTTTGTCTCTTTGTCAAAAATTCTGGAAGCTTCTGTGATGGTATTTTTGATTTCATCAATCACATGCGGAACCACCTGCACAGTCGCACCCAGATAATCACCGGCGCGCTCCTTGCGAATAACGGTGTCATATATCTGACCGGTTGTGCGGTTATGCCTGCTGGTCAGCACAGCATTTGTGTAGCGCTCATAATGTCCCAGGTCCAGATCTGTTTCCGCGCCGTCCACGGTGACAAAAACCTCACCATGCTGAAATGGGTTCATGGTGCCGGCATCAACATTGATGTAGGGATCAAGCTTCATCAGGCTGACTGTCAGCCCCCTTGATTCCAGCAGGGCACCAATCGACGACGCCGCAATTCCTTTGCCAAGTCCTGAAACCACACCACCTGTGATAAAGATATATTTTGTTTGCATGAGTTGATTTTGTTTGTCTTTTGTTAGGAGAAGGATTGTGGATAAGGATTACATTTAAAAATACACCTGCTGAATTTTGACCATGCTTTTCACTGCGCTCAGAACGACAGGGAAAAAATCTAAAGAATAAAATAACATATTATTGTTGTCATCTCGTTGGACTAAACTCTAAAAACAGAAGTGCATAATTCAGTCTCCGGAAATATTCACAACCACATTCCTTGAATGTCCGCGTGTACGGTGCTCCCAGAGAAAAATTCCCTGCCATGTGCCCAAAAGCATTTCACCTCCGGAAAGAGGGATCTGCTCAGAAGTATTTGTCAACACACTCCTTATATGTGATGGCATATCATCCGGACCCTCCACTGTGTGAGTATAACCTAAATCGGTTTCTGGAACCAGCTTTCCTAAAAAATATTCCAGATCACGCTGAACATCAGGGTCGGCGTTTTCCTGGATGATTAGACTGGCCGATGTGTGCCGGACAAACAGATTACAAAGTCCTGAAGTTATTTGTGAATCACGTACCACATCACGTACCTCCTTGGTAATTTCCCGAAGACCTTTGCCTGTTGTTTGTATATGCAGAACCTGCTGGTAATTTTTCATTCGCTGAAAGCAGAATTCAGTTTACAGGCAGTTCAATAGTGAAACAGACACCCCCTGTTTCGAGATTCCGGAAACGTGTAAAACCGTTATGATCAGAAATGGTTTGACTGACAATGGTCAGGCCAAGACCCGTTCCATGTTCTTTTGTGGTGGTGTATGGTTCAAACAGCTGATCTGAGATTTCCGGAGCTATGCCGGTGCCGTTATCTTCTACATCCATGCAGATGATGTTTAAATCAGGAACATGCCGGGTTCGTATAATTATTTTTCCCTGGTTGAAAATGCGTGAAAGTGTTCCTTTTTTTTCAATTGAACTGATGGAATTGTCCACCAGATTTATGATCACTCTGCGTATCTGTTCGCTGTCCAGAGGCAATTGGGGAAGTGACTCGCTAAGATCTGTGGTCAGTGAAATTCTGGCAGGCAAGTTTTCATGAAACAGATGGAGGGTGTTCATAATTATCTGGTTAAGATCACTGATTTGGGGATTTGACTCCGGAATTTTTGCAAAATTTGAAAACTCGCTTACCATCCGCTTAAGATGCTGCACCTCATTGATTATTGTCTGCGTTGACTGATGCAGGGCCACATCATCTGAAACTTCCCCTGCATATTTACGGTTGATGCGTTCAGCCGAAAGTTGAATAGGTGTAAGAGGATTTTTTATTTCATGTGCAATTCGACGTGCTACTTCCCGCCATGCCCTGGCGCGCTGAAGACGCTGGATTTCTGTAATATTGTTGTAAACGCAAACCATGCCTGCAGATTTGCCCTCACTGTTTTGAAGAACAAGAAGAGTTGCGGAGACTTCAACTGGACCGTCTTTTTTATGAACAATCAGGTTTCGTGAAATAGAGCGTTCCTTGTCTGATTTAATTTGTTCAACCATTTCTTCAAATTGTTGTAGAGACTCCTCCTCCAGAACATCACGATAGTGCCTGCCTGTATCACCACCGGGTTTGAGTTGAAGCATTTGTTTTGCAGAGTGATTCAGTATTTCAATGTGGCCTTCAACATCCAGTGACATTACACCGGTTGTGATATTTTCCAGAACAAGCTCTACAAAGCGAATCTGGCTTTCAAGTGTCCTGTGACTTTCCTGAAGATTGCTGGTTGTTTTGTTAAGTGCAATCTGGTGTTCAAGCAGGTCACGGCTCATTGAATTGAAAGACTTCATCAGCAATGCAAAGTCCTTGTCTAAAGGTCCCTGAAGTTTCACCTGAAATCCCAGTTCACCTTCGGATACTCTTTGTGTGGCAAGTGCCAGATCTTCGATAGGCTGTACAAATCCTCTTGCGAGGTAAAATGCCAGCCATGTGGCCACGAAAATAATAAACAGGGTCATCAGCAGAAAAATGATTAAATAATATCCGCGCACCAAATCTTCGGATTCCGTCAAAAACCGGGTATTGTGACCCTGGGAAATTATTTCACTTATCGCACTTGAAGAATAAGGAGAGGCAGGATAAAAAATTTCCAGGAATAACTGTTTGTTTTCATAGGACACCGGAGTGATGTGACGGTAAATGATGCGGTCTTCCAGTTCTTTAGTAAACCAGATTTGTTTATTGGATTTTATTTGATACCACTCATTTAAAGAGGGTGCAGTCCAGTACGTCTGTGAAATCTCGTTTTGCATCCACTGATGCAGCAGTTCCTGATCCTCAGAATAAATCGATACATCGGCTTCAATGTTCTTCAGAGGTTTTATCGCACTGAATTCTCCCTTGCTCTCTATTAAGTAATTCGCCCAGATTAAATGCTGAAGCTCCATGGTTTTGCGAAGATTTTGGTGATATGCGTCAGAAACGTTTTGTGCGCTTTGAATTACTGATTCCTGCTGACCTTTCAGCCATGATTCCAGATTTGTTGCAATGAAGTAACTCGCAAACAGATGAAAACCCATAGCAGGCAGGGAGAGTATAATAAAGGAAGTAATAAGTTTTGTTTTAAGATTGACCCCCAGGACATGTCTTCTCCGTTCATAAGATAGTTTGAGAAGATTTCGTGCAATCAAATAGAATACTATTGCCAGCAGAACAATATTCACGTTGATTGCTACAAAAACCATCAACTGGGACCCTGAATGCTCCAATACAGAATATCCCTTTTGCATGCTGAACAATACCAGCACTATCAGCAGCAGCAATAAAACAACCACTGCCAGCATCCTGTTTCGGATGTGAGGATCAGTAGCAATTATTTCTTTATAGTGATTTCGTATTTCCTGGAGTCGTGACGACATAATTTGCGGGGGGGTACTGGATGAATGTTTTCAGGAAACAGAGTTCAGGAATATGTGACTACTATTTTAATTTCTGCTATCTGCACATTTATTGTGCCAGAATTGATTTATAGTATTCTTCTTTTGATTTTTTGTGTTCAGTTTCAACGGTGTACTCTTCACTATGCTTGACCAGCAATTGACTGGCTTCAAAACGTGGACCATTCATTTTTCCTTCTACGACAACTCCCTGACCTTCACGGAAAAGGTCAGGTTTGACTCCTGCGTAATACACAGGAATGGATTTTTTCCCGTCCTCAGTAATCTTGAATGAAAGCTGAATAGCCTGCGCGTTCCAATCCACACTGCCCTGCTGCACAAGAGCACCAATGCGGATGGTTTTATCTTCAAATTCCGCCGGACTTGCAAGAACTTCAGCCGGAGTATAAAAGAAAACCGTCATTTTCTGCAGTTCCTGCAATGATAAGGCGACAATTACTGCCAGTATTACTGCTCCTCCTATTACAAACTTAGTCCTGGTTTTCAATGCTCACCGCTTTATCAGGATTGTCTGATGATTCAGAAACTCTTTGCTTTATTGCCTCAACTGTCTGGCCTGCAATCTTCATCCGGCGTTTGGTCATCAAAATATAAACTGCAAATGTACAAACCCAGATTCCATAGGCAGCAACAACGTATTCAACACCTATAAGCATTTTAAACCTGTGTTTCTGCAAGAAGCTGATTGAGCTGCTCCCTACGTTTTTCAGTTTGATAGCGCAGCAGCAGCAAATACAGATAAAACAGCAGCATCACAATAATCGAAGCAATCAGAGGAGTAAATAATTCTGGAGAAATTGAAGGACTGGCCTTGCCTGATTCAACCTTGAACAGAGTTGAAGGCTGGTGCAGAGTACGCCACCATTCAACTGATTTGTGAATAATGGGAATATCCAGACATCCTATGATACCCAGAACCGAAGCCAACCGCGCCTCTTTGTCTCTGTCATTCACAGACATGCGCAGCAGGAAATAACCCATAAATATTAAAAACAGCAAGAGGGTAGTTGTCAGTCGTGCATCCCAAACCCAGTAAGTACCCCAGGTAGGTCTCCCCCAGATTGCGCCTGTGACCAGTAAAAGAGCACAAAAGATCAAACCTACTTCAGCTGAGACTTTTGCTATCTGGTCAAACATCAAGTCACGTTTCCACAGATACGCAATGCTGAAGGCGAACACTACAAAGAAAGCCAGGTATGTTGCAATGAATGTGGGAACATGAAGGTACATAATTTTTTGCGGGAAACCCTGACTGGTTTCAATAGGAAGTTTAAGAAAAATCCAGAGGCCACAGCCTGCCAGTCCTAAAATTGATCCCCATTCCAGAAACATGATGATTTTTTTCATTCTATCCATCCAGCTTCTCTTTCAGCAAGCGGTTAATTACAGCCGGGTCGCCTTTTCCCTGAGTCTGTTTCATCATCTGACCCACAAAGAAACCGATTACTTTTGTTTTTCCCTCACGATACTGTTTGACTTGCTGCGGATTTGAAGCAAGCAATTCTTCCACAATTCTGCCAAGCTCTTTTTCATCAGTAATTTGCTTCAGACCTTTTTCTTCAATAATCGTATTCGGAGTTTTCCCCGAATCAAGCATTTCTGCAAAAACTGTTTTTGCAATCTTGCTGCTGATTTCCCCTTGATCAATCAGTATTGTCAAATTAGCAAGATTCTCCGGAGACAGATTAATTTCACTGAGAGTTTTTCCGGACTCATTCATCACACGGGTCAAGTCGCCAGTTATCCAATTGCAGGCGATTTTGGGTGCAGCGCCATCTACCAGAACTTTCTCAAAATATTCAGATAATTCCTGACTTGCTGTGAGTACACCAGCATCGTAGTCATTTAATCCGTATTCTTCCATAAAGCGCTGCATTTTTGCATCAGGAAGTTCAGGGAGTTTTTTCCTCAAGGTTTCAATCAGTTCCGTAGACAGTCTTACCAACGGCAAGTCCGGGTCCGGGAAATAGCGGTATTCATCGGCTTCTTCTTTTGAACGCATGCTGAAAGTCACTTTCCGGTCAGTGTCCCAAAGTCGTGTTTCCTGCACAATCGTTTCACCATCAAGGAGTTCTTCTCGTTGCCGTTCAATTTCATAATCAATTGCATGCTGAACAAAACGGAAAGAATTCAAATTTTTTGTTTCTGTGCGAGTACCAAATTCTTTTTTTCCCTCAGGACGTATAGACACATTTGCGTCACAGCGTAAATGTCCTTTTTCCATGTCCCCGTCAGAAACACCGATAGTGGTTGCAATTGCATGGATTTTTTCCATGTATGCTTTGGCCTCATCCGCGGAACGGATGTCAGGCTCACTGACTATTTCCAGCAGAGGTACACCTGCACGGTTCAAATCAACCATGCTTTCCGTACCTGCATCCTCATGCACCAGTTTGCCTGCGTCTTCTTCCATGTGAATGCGTGTGATGCCGATCCGGCTTTTCCCCCTTGATTCTGTGTGGATATCCAGCCAGCCGTTTTCACAGATGGGGCGATCGAATTGAGAAATCTGATAGGCTTTAGGCAGATCTGGATAGAAGTAATTTTTACGGGCAAACTGCGAGTCGTGTCTAATTTCACAATTCAGTGCCAGTCCTAGCTTTGCCGCAAGCTCAGGAACCTGGCGGTTTAGAACAGGCAGAGCACCTGGAAGACCCAGGCACACAGGACAGGTATTCGTGTTTGGAGGTTTGCCAAATTCCGTGGAACAGCCGCAGAAAATTTTTGATTCAGTAGCCAGCTGTATATGTATCTCTAAACCAATTACAGACTCAAATTGCATCAAATGTTTTTGATCAAGTTACAGCAGAGCCTTTTTTTGTTTTTTCTCAAGCAGAGTTATCAGTTCCTGTTCAGTGAATAAGTCCGAAAAACCGTTTCCGGGAAAACGCAGTCCCCATTCATAGACATTGCGAAGCATCTGCTGGCTGTCAATAAGTGAAGGTTCATTATACACCTTGTCAAATTCTGTAATTATGGCTTTTGACAATTTAATATAAAAACGTTCCAGAACAGCCTCTGTACCACCTCCTTTTCCCCACGCTTCCTGGTACCAGGCCATTGCATTTAGAGTTAATTTCCCCGTACGGGGATATCCGGAACACATGAGGTTCCAGGGGTCACCCCTCTCCTGGTCACCTGCTGATCTAAAATCTGAACGCAGAATTACTGCAGGAACATCAAGTGCCTTTGCAAACAAAAATTCAATCACAGTTCCTGAATCTAGCTCTGTTCCGTCGAAATTAACCAGGATCAAATCTGCACTTACAATTTTGCTCAGATCATTGTTGCGGATATCAATTGAGCGGCTTGTGCTTTGTTCCAGATGCTGTGGCAGAACGCAAACATAGCGCCCGGAAGATTCTCTTTCTATGGCCTCTGCCAAAAGCAAATTTCCTGTCAGATCTTTGTGATTAAATAAATCACCCGCAAAATATACTGAGTTTTGTTCAGGCATCAACTTCTCATTTTGGTTGAAGATTCAGGTGAAGGCTTTAGTCTGTTGTTAAGGAATTGTGCAGCAAATCCGGAACTTCATTCCAAAGAGAAAACGGTGTTGCAAAACGTTCCATTCCTTTAGTATAAGGATGCCAGTCGGGGAAAATCACTCTGATGCCTGCACGATGGAAAGCCTCAATCAGTTCAGGGCGGTCTTCGATCATTACATCAGGCTGAATTTCCTCGACAACAGTCTCTTCCTTGCGGTCATCACCAACACACTGCAGAGTTGTGTAATTTACCATTTTCAGGTTTTCAGCACGTTTTTTTGATTGTTCGGGTTCCAGAGCAGTTACAAGATGGAGTTCGTGTTTGCTTGCCAGCATATTCAGGATTTCCATCGAGCCGTCATAGAACTTTAATTGACTCAGATATTCACCGGAATGAAATTGATCTCGAACCTCTAGGTTGTCAGGAAAATTTCTGATAACTCCATAAAGCTCAGGATTATGGGAATAAGGGATTTTTTCTTTTCTGGTAAAATCAATAAAACCTTGAATGTAATTTAATATTACTCCATCTACATCAGAACAGATTATCATGGAAAAACTTACTTTATGGAAAGAGGCATATCATTAATGATTAGTTTGCCGGTGAGATTCACAAAGTCTTCAGAATCTAATCTTCCTCAAGCTTCAGTGAAACAGAGTTGATGCAGTACCTCAAACCGGTTGGTTGAGGGCCATCCTCAAAAACGTGGCCTAAATGCGAATCACACTGTTTGCAGAGTACTTCCGTTCTTACCACAGACATACTCAAATCTTCTTGAGTGCTCACGCTCTGAACATCAATCGGATCCCAGAAACTTGGCCAGCCGGTACCGGAATCAAATTTTTTTTCGGAGTGAAATAATGCATTTCCGCAGCACAAACAACGGTATGTACCAGTGGTTTTAGTATTAAGATATTCTCCACTGAAAGGGGGCTCTGTGCCTTTATTTCTGCATATTTCATACTGTTCCGCCGTCAGTTTTTCTTTCCACTGCTGGTCGCTTAAGTTTTTTTTATCAGGCATGATTTATATGATGATTTTTTATCTCAAATTTTTGATTTGTGTTAAACAATTTGCTTTCAAAACATGAGAATGATTATATTCCTGCAGAAATGTTCAACGTTATGAATAGCATGAATCTTGTGTTTAAATCAATATAAATGCAGAAAGGCAACCTGGTTGGAGGAGTGTATTCGAGAATAAAGGTTGACTCAATCGAAACAATTCGTTACACACATAGAATTGATTTCATTTTGATTTTGCGTTAAACTGTGCCGTTAATATTGTATTTGCTGTCATTCATAACTGGTGAAAATCTTTCACAATAAAGGTTAAATTTGAATATCATAAATAAAAGCACAATTATATTACCTTTGTTGTGTCTTATTTTGTGGAACGATGTTCATGGACAATCTCAAGCAGAGCTTGATGAGGCAAGCGCGAGCCTGCTTGAACAGGTCAACTTGAGGCAAATTGATGGTCGTGAAATGGCTGAAGTACCGCTTGAATTAGTTTTAAAGCTTGCGATTGAGCGCAGCCTTTCTCTTAAAGCATCAAAACTGGGTGAAGACGCAGCACAACGTTCAGTAGTTGCAGCACAGGAAAGATACACTCCCAGCGTGACTACAAGTTTTGGTTACGCAAATACTCCCTCACTTACTGCATCGTCAAGCTGCTCACCTGCTGAACTTTGTGGAAGCAGCACCAGCAGTCTGTCTTTTTCTTCAGCATACAGTAAGCGTGCAGACAGCGGAATTACGTACGGCCTGACTTATTCTGAACAAACCAAAACATCCACTTCTCTATCTGTTCAGGAGTTCGGAGGTGAGGTTACTGCTGGAACTACAGGTGATGCACTAAGCAGCGCAAGTTTAACAGGTTCCGTATCGATACCTTTTTTTCAGGATTGGGGCAGTGATTTTAATGAATTGCCAGTGCGGATTGCTGAAGTCGCTGTAGCTAAAGGAAGGTTAAATACTCGTTCGACGGAATTGTCACTGCTGAAGCAGGTAGCATCAATTTATTGGGATTTAGTTGGAATTTTGGAAACTGTTGAGGTTAAGAAGAAGGCAGTTGCCCTTTCAGAAAAACTTACACGTGATAATCATGCAAGACTGGAAGCAGGTCTGCTGAATGCTACAGAAGTAAGAGTTTCAGAAACTCAGCTTATGAGGGATCGTCAAAGTCTGCTCTCTTCCCGTCTGGATGTGAAGCGTGTAGAGGACCAGGTTCGTTCTGTACTGAATCTTAAGTATCTGCCGGTTGGACTGTATCCCGTGGACAGGCCTTCCGGAGAATTTACTGTTCCGGATGATATAAATACGCTGTCAGAAACAATTTATCAGAATGACACACAGATTAGTTCATTAAATGCTTCACTTGAGCAAAATCGATATCAGTTGGAGCAGGAGTTGAACAAGCAGAAAACGGATATGGATCTAAGCTTGTCCTATATTTTAAATGGATACAGTTCCGGTACTTTTGGTGGTACTGCTGATTTCGCAAAAAGTAAGCTTCATGGAATGAGCGCCACACTGACTTGGAAAGTTCCCCTGGGAGATCAGGCGACTGTGGAAAATATTCAGAGAAAACGACTTGAACAGCAACAGCTGATGCTGCAAATCGAAGAACGTAAATCTCAATTAAGTTTGAATTTACAGTCACTGTTAAATTCCCTTAAATTGATTGAAAAGGAAAAACAGACTGCTGAAGCAGTGAGCAAGCTTTCCGCAGAACAACTGAGACATGAAATAGAACGCTTCAAGCTTGGAAAGAGTACGAGTTATCAGGTTTCTCAATTTCAGCAGGATGTTGTTAAGGCACAGCAGCAGGAAATAATGATCAGCATACGTCAGGAAAAAATAAGGGTGGAGATATTGGCTTTAACTGGTGAGTTTAAAGAAAAATATAAATTGAATCAGGACTGATGACTTGAAATGAATAGTTGAAGCCTGTATTGCAGATAACAAGATATATGAAAATATGAAGCTTCTTAAAAAATTTTTTGCAGGTTAAAAATAATAATAAATCAGGAGAAAAAATGTATAACTACAAAAAATTGCACAAAATCTATTTTAGTTTTTTACTTGTTTGGCTTTTTGGCGGGATATTTACTTTATGGGGCAGTGAGCTTGAGGGCTCATACAAAACACCAATTTCTCTCACAGGGCTGATTGAACCTTCTGAAACGCTGCAAGTGCAGTCGAGTATTGGAGGCCGAGTTGAGGCTATTCATGTAAAAGTAAATCAGACTGTTGCAGAAGATCAGTTGCTGCTCACCCTGGAAAACACTTCACAGAAACGGCAGCTGGAATTATCTCAGATACAGCTCAAGATCAACGAAAACAATGTCAAAGTTAGTGAAAACAGTATCAAGGTTAATGAAAATAGTATTAAGGATATGGAAACTAATTTGAAAGACATAAAGCGCAGGCTGGATGATGAAGAGACATTATTTGAACAAGGATCTTCAACCCGTTCACAACTGGAGGCATTGCAGTTGCAGTATAACAGGGCAGTGCTTTCTTTAGATAAAACAAAACTTGGATATGAAAATGCCCTCCTGACTCTTAAAAATGCCCTCCTGACTCTTGAGCGCTCTAGACATGATGTTGACCTAAGTGAAGATGCACTTGAGGACACTCGTGTCAAAGCCAAGATTGGTGGAATTATTGCTGCCAAGTTAATCGAGGAGGGAGAAATGATCAGTCCTGGATCACCTATCTTTCATATCATTGACATCAGTCAGGTAAAAATTGTGATTCAGGCAGAGCAGCATGATTTGCCCATGATTAAAAAGGGTCAGTCAGTTGTTTTTGTCACCCCAAGCTACAGGGATAAACAATTCTCCGGTTACATCGAACGTGTGGACTGGATAGCAGACCCTGAAACAGGACGTTTCCCGCTTCATGTAAAAGCTGATAATCCGGGTCTGATGCTGAGAGCGGGAATGAGCGCTAAGGTTTATTTACTGTCCAAACAGTAATTTAAGGCTAGATCAGCAGGACAGCTGCTGCCGGATAATTGAAGTCAGGGACTTTATCCATTCAGGGTGGTCATTCAGAGAAGGAACCAGTTTAAGTTCTTCTCCGCCGCACTTACGGAAATGTTCAGCCGCCCTTATCCCTATCTCCTCCAGTGTTTCGAGACTGTCCGAAACAAAAGACGGACAAAAAACCACAACTCGCCTTACACCCCTTTTCACGAGTTCTTCCAGATGCTGCTCTGTATATGGTTTAACCCATTCCTCACGTCCAAAGCGGGACTGAAAACTCACTGACCATTTTTCTGCATCCAGGTTCAAGCTTTCTGCCAGTAATTTTGATGTTTGGTGACAATGCGCGGTGTAGCAGTATTTATTTTGATTTGTTAATTTCAGGCAGCACTCCTTATTATTTCGGCACCAGTTTCCTGAGATATCGCTTTTTTTCAAATGCCTGAGTGGAAGTCCATGGAAACTGAACAGCACATGGTCCGGATCATGATCGAGATAAGGCAGTCCCACTTTAGCCCATGCTTCAATAAATCGTGAATCTGAAAAAAATGGGGGAACAATCTGCAGCTGAGGCATGTTCCAGTCATTAAGTATTTCCCTGTAAAGATCTTCTATTGCTCCTCCAAAAGTACTTGAGGCGTATTGCGGATACATGGGAAGCACTATAATGCGACTGCAACCCTTTACACGAAGACGGTCCAGAGCATTTTTTATTGAAGGTTCGCCGCATTGCATTGCAAGCTCAACATGAATGTTTTTTGCCGCAAAATGTTCTGTCAAAGCTTTTTTCAGCTTTTGACTATAGACCATGAGCGGTGAACCTTCCTCTAACCAAATTTTTTGATATGCTTTTGCAGATTTTTTGGGCCGGAAGGGAAGAATGAACAGGTTCAGAAGCAGCCAGCGTAAGACAGGATTTATATCAAGCACACGGTCTGAAGAGAGCAGCTCCCTTAAATAAGTCCGGACTTCCGGTGTGTTTGGAGCATCTGGAGTACCGAGGTTTATCATCAGAACTGCAGTGTTGGCACTGCTGCTTTCTGATGTATTGTTTTTAGTCTGCAAGTTTGTTTGCCTCTTAAGTATTAAAAAATATTTCTCTGTCTGTTTTCAGTTATTTTACTTTGTTGTTTGGAATGAAGAAAATTGAAGACTCTGAAAACAGGAGCGATGGCTTTCCACTACTTCATCCAAAAGGTCATGTTGTGTAAAAGGCATTTATTTCAATATACTCCTTAGTTAAATCACAGCCCCAGACTGTTTCAGCAAAACTGCCTTTTCCTACTGTGACTTCCAGCTGTACTTCATTGTTTTGCAGATACTTTGAAATTGCATCTAGGCTGACTTTACTGGAGTCCAGATTATGTGCATTCACAGTCATGCCCTGGCTTCCGCTTCCAAATCGAATGGATAATTCATCCAAACTTACCGGATACTGAAATACTTTTCCTACTGCCATCACAAAACGGCCCCAGTTTGGATCTGCTCCGTGGATTGCGGTTTTGACCAAAGGTGAGTTAATAATTGATTTTGCAATTTGCAGGGCCATTTGTTGTGATTCAGCACCGGACACAGTGAGTTCAATCAGCTTTTTTGAGCCTTCCCCATCACGTGCTATTTCTTTGGCCAGATTAACTGCAATCCTTGTGAATGCTTCTTCAAATTTTTCTGCATCTACCTCTTCAGCCAGGCCGTTGGCAAGGACAATTACGGTGTCGCTGGTGGAAGTATCAGTATCAATGGAGATACGGTTGAAGGACTTGTTGACAACTCGGTTGAGCATTTTTTGCAGCAATTCGTGGCTGAGACGGGCATCAGTAACAAAATAACTAAGCATGGTTGCCATATCAGGTTCAATCATTCCTGCACCTTTGGCGACTCCGAGCAATGTTGCATTACCGATTGACGCACAGCCCCATTTCGGGTTTGTATCAGTTGTCATGATCGCACGGGCAAAGTTCTCAATATGTTCCGTAGTAGAACCAAGCTTTTCAGGAATAGATTCACAACCTGCCTGTATTTTCCCTACAGGCAGCCTTTTACCGATTACACCGGTTGAAGAGGGGAGGACCTGTTCCGGAGCAATTCCCAGAGAAGATGCTGTCCAGCGGCACATGTTTTTTGCGTCTTTAATTCCGGACTGTCCGGTGGCAACATTGGCAATTTTTGAGTTAACAACAATTGCCTGCAATTGACCATCCTGTATATGTTCCCGGCCAATGATGACTGGTGCTCCAGGTATGTTGTTCCTGGTGAAAACTCCTGCAGCGGAGCATTTGCAATCAGAAGCAATTACCCCAAAATCAGGAGTTTCATCCCTGATACCCAGATTTATTCCAAGCCAGGAAAATCCAGGCACACTTTTCAAAGGCGGATACTCCTTTGCCATACTAAATTCCTTGTGTATAATTAAAGCTGAAGACAGACACTAGTGTACGGTTAGAACTTAAAGGCGTCAACTGTTAAGGAAATTTGCAGACTCAGGTCTCCTCCAGGTGCAATTGATTATTCTGGTTAAACTGCTGTCGGTTGCTGAAAAGAGAAATTGGAGTGAAAGTTAGAAATCATTTCATGAAGCCGGTATAAATTAAAATTTTTTCAAGCAAAAGCTTTATATGCCAATTTATAATTATCAGGCCTTTGACGCTGAAGGCACATTGCACAAAGGAAGTAAAGATGCGTCATCAGAATCTGAGGTTCGCCAGTTTCTGCGCTCCAGGGAACTTTTCCCCAAGGAAATCCGTACCAGTCGCCTGTACAGAGCAAATTTCGGCAAAGTTAGTGATTCAGGAAAAATTAAATTCCCCAAATTACCTTTTCACAAAGGGACTTCAGGAAAGGTTATTACACAGTTCACGCGGCAGTTGGAAGTATTGCTTGATGCTTCAATTCCGTATGACAAGGCTTTTCAACTGATCATTCCGCAGACAGAAGATTCACGATTCCAAAGCATTCTCTCAGATGTTCGAGCACAAGTTGTGGAAGGCGTGCCGCTGGCAGGGGCCATGGAGAAACATCCGGACGTGTTTCCAGCAATGTACGTGAGTATGGTGCGTTCAGGAGAAAATTCCGGTAATCTCGGAATAATCATGAGGCGTCTGGCAGACTATTATGAAACACAGGAACGAGTGCGTTCCAAAATAAAGGGAGCACTTATATATCCTGCTTTCATGACCGTTTTTGGAGTGGCAGTGGTAATTTTCATGATCACAAACATTGTGCCTAAGATTACCAGCATTTTTGAAAGTCAGGAAGCAGCACTGCCGATGCCGACCCGGATTTTGATAGGTATAAGTGAATTTGTAGTGAACCACTGGTTTTTGCTGATATTTATTATTTTGCTGGTTGCAACTGCATCAAAAATATTTTTCAGGAGCGAACAAGGCAAGGTGTGGAAAAACAGGATTGAACTTAATATGCCCGGGCTGAGCCGTCTTCGCATCAAGGTTATGGTTGCCCGTTATTGCCAGACTCTTGGAACCCTCCTTAAAAGTGATGTGGATTTGAAAACTTCACTGGAAATTTCCAAAAAAGTTGTTGTAAATAAATTATTCATTGAAAAGCTTGATCAAATGATTGTTGATGTGAACAACAAAGGAATTCCGCTTTCTGCAGCCATGGCCAGGATAGATTATTTTCCTGAATACGTACGTCATGTGGTGTCCATTGGCGAAGAGGCTGCTCGACTGGATGAACTGCTGGAAAAAGTCGCGGACCGAATGCAGGAAGAAGTAAACACCCTGCTGGAAGCTATGACATCTCTTTTGCAACCGATCTTGATTCTATTGCTGGGGGGGGCAGTAGGATTTATTGCTTTAGCAGTGCTTCTGCCTATGCTCAATATGAGTCAGATTCTGCAATGAAAATCAAGAACAAGTTTTCTTGATAGTTATGGTAGGGATTTGGACTGATTTGATCAAGTGTTACTGAATTGTACTGAATATCAGGACTTATAACACCTATATGGACACCTAAATTCCCGCTTATTCCTTGTACAAGCGCCCGAATTCGGGCAATCTATCATCGACCCCGGCCAGACGCAGGCAATGCCAGGCCATCGCGTGGTTACTTGAAGTTACGGGAATGCCGATTTCCTTTTCGATGCCGACAACATGTTCGACCAGCCGCAGGCTGGTGCAGGAAATGAACACCGCGTCGAGATCGGCAGAACCCGCGACCCTAGTGATTGCGCTGTGGATCGAGGCGGCGGATATGCGGGCGGCGATGTTATCGTTTTCCTCGTTAAAGGAGCCAAAGATCGGTACCTCGTAACCGCGTTCGGCAATGTAATCGCGCATGAAATCGTTGATGTCCTGGCGATAGGGCGTCAGAACGCCGATCCGCTTTGCGCCAAGGGCGTCGAAAGCGGCAAAAGCGGCAGTGATCGGGGTCGTGCAGGCGGCATCGGGCCGTTTCTCCCTGATCTTCGTGAAAACCATTTCTTCGCCAATCACCATCGACGCCGACGTGCAACCGAAGGCTACCACATCAAGGGGTAATCCTGGCAGGATGACATCGGTCTGGTCCTCGATCAGTTTTTCCATTTCCTTCAGCGTTTCCGGCGTGATCCGGTTAGAATTTGGAATACGGCTTTCGTAGTAGGCGACGCCTTGCTGTTTGAATATGAAGCGAAATTCGTGTTCGATCGTTTGATCGGTGGACAGAACGATCAGGCCGATGGCGGCGCGATGCGCAACGCCAGCGTCGGTTTCGAACGGAATGTGATTAATGTTTGCGGCGGTGGCGCCAGTGGCGTTTTGTTGGTTGGTCATAGCGTTTTTTCCTCCATCAGCAGGCTTGGTAACTCATCGCCGAAGCGTCGATCTCGGGTTTCCTACCGGCCATCAGGTCGGCCAGAACCCTGGCGGTGCCGCAGCCCATGGTCCATCCCATATGGCCGTGCCCGGTGTTGAGCCACAGATTGTCAATCGGCGATGCGCTGACGATTGGCAAGCCGCTCGGCGTCATCGGCCTCAACCCGGCCCAATATTCTGGTTTAGAGTAGTCGGCCGCGGCCGGGAAAATTTCGCGGGCCTTGCGGGTCATGACGTTAAAATCCGCCGGTTTGTGGCTGACCTCGTAACCGGCGAAATCCGCCGTTGCCGTAAGGCGGAAGCGATCTCCCATGGGGCAATAGGCCAGCAGATTATCTTCATCGACCCCACCCAGTGTTGGCGGCGTATGTTCTGGTTTAACAGGCATTGTCATCGAGTATCCCTTGACCGGATAAATAGGCAGCCTCAACCCGATATTTTTGACCAGTTCGGAACTGAAGACGCCAAGCGACAGCACATACTGATCGGTGCTCAGGCGTTGCCCGTCGGTGAGTGCGCCGGTGATCCGGTTTCCATCACTTTCCAATGCCTTCAGAGTGGTTCCCATCAGGAAGCGCGCGCCGCGTTTTTTGCATTCCTCGGCCAGGGCGATCGTAAACAGTCTGGCGTCGCCGCTTTCATCGTTTGGCGCGTAGAGGGAACCGACAATTTCGTGCTCCGCATCGGCCAGTCCAGGATCGCGGGCGATGGTTTCGGCGACGTTCAGGACTTCGACCTTAATCCCTTCCTTTTGCAGTATTCCGCATTTGGTCGCCGCGAAATCGAAAGTTTCGGCATGTCTGTAAAAATACAACAGGCCGCCGTCATTGGCATCATAGGGAATACCCGTCTCGGTGGCGATTTCCTTGATCAGCGGTTGGGAATAGGTACAGATACGGGACTTTTGCTGAGTATTGACGAGCGCCCTTTCAGCCGTACATTGCTTCAGAAATTTCAACGACCATAGCCACAGTGCAGGATTCAGACTGGGCCGAAACCGGATCGCCTGATCCTCACGATAGAGCGAGCGCAACATCATTCCAGGGGCGCGCGGCGACGACCAGGCATAGGCATGTCCGGGAGCGACCAGGCCGGCATTGGCGTGGCTGCTGAATGAGGCGACTTCTTCGGCCCGGTCGATGACCGTGACTTCGTGTCCGTCCTTCAACAACTGAAAGGCTGTCGTGACTCCAACAACGCCGGCGCCTAACACCAATACCCGCATGGCGTCCCCCGATCCGTCTATTCTATTGCTGCGACAATCGCAATTTCAACAATGAATTGCGGTGCCGCCAGCTTTGATTCGACACAGGCACGCGTTGGCGTGTTGCCAGGCGACACCCAGGCATCCCAGACCTCGTTCATGGCTGCGAAATCGTCCATATTTGAAAGCCAGATGGTGGCGGACATGGCTTTGGATTTATCCGTACCGGCTTCGGCCAGCAGCTTGTCGATGGTGGCGAGAATATTCTCCGTCTGCTCCTTGGCTGGCTCACCGGGGGCGCCCAGGGCGACCTGCCCGGCGGTGGTGACCGTGCCGTTGAAAATCACGGCCTGGCTCATCCGATCTCCAACCTGAATCCTCTTAAGTGACATTTCAATCTCCCTATTTTGGGGGTTCTACATTAATTATGAATTAGGTATTAATCAGCCACACCTGAATGGTCCCTATTGAATGTTAGTGCAAGTATGGCCTTTGGTCCATCGGAACGATGTTTTTCCAATCCGGCGGGTGCTTGTTCAAAACTTTGATATGGGCCACAGCCCACATTCCGCGTTGATTATAGGAAAATCAAAATTCATGTCCGAGAGTACTTGCTTGGATTTAGAGTGTCAAGAGTAATTTTTACTGGGATTTTATTCTTTTTCCGAAGTGATGATTGGTGAAAATCAGAGGTTTGGGTTTTGTTGTGGTTCTTGGTTCGATTTAAGTCAGTAATAGATGGGTGAGGTGGTTTTGGGTCATATTCGACGGAAGAGTCAGTAAATCGTTTTATCAAACTTTGTCAAGGCGTTAAGGTCCGAAACTGTGGAGACCAAATCGTTGGTTTAAAAACAGTCCAAGTGCTTGAAGCACTTTATAAATCTTCGGTAACTGGGGAAACAGTAATATGCAAATAATGAATCCGAATGTTCTAAAGCACGATTACGACCATCCAGGCTTTTTTATTGATAAGTAGTTGTTTGATGATAATTAAATTGCTAGATTTTGCCACGTGAAATTATGACAGTAGAAATTTGGGACCCGCATTTTCACATCTGGGATGTTTCAGAGAATACAGAAAGTGGGCATGATCCATCAGTGCTTGTTACACCTAAAGAAGATCTTGTTTATACCTTGAAAAAATATGAAGAGGACATGACTGCCGTAGATTTCAAACTTTCAGGAGGAGCCTTTGTAGAGGCAGTTAGCGTATGCCATGTGAATATAGATGGACCTCAATTTGAATCAGCTTGTTTAGCAGAAACAAGATGGGTCTCAAGTCAACTAGATGAATCTACTTTGGACTATGTATTAGTGGGTTCTGCTCCTCTAGAAAGCCCACGAATTGATCAGATTCTGGAATCACTCAAAAGGTTCCCAAAAGTTTACAGTATACGGCAAATCATTAGCTACGAACCTTCATGGCCAAGAAATAAAAAACGTGGTAATTTCCTTGAGAATCCCCAGTGGCTGGATGGGTTTTCTCAGTTGGCTTCTCATAATCTGGCTTTTGATCTTCAGATTAATCCAAA